>Ga0209756_1000240_pt1 | contig 53991 bp, 42 predicted proteins | sample ETNvirenome_6_85_FD_184071 | JGI IMG/M metagenome (GOLD analysis project Ga0209756, IMG submission 184071) | Marine viral communities from the Pacific Ocean - ETNP_6_85 (SPAdes) (version 3) | ecosystem: Environmental > Aquatic > Marine > Oceanic | place: Pacific Ocean | collected 2013-06-19 | reverse complement strand
TTATATAACTCAAAATATTTTGCATGTAATGAAGGAATATTTAAGGATTCTGTATGTAAATTATCTGGGTCAATATGTGAGTCTTTCTCCCACATCTTTTGTATAGTATCAAGGTCAATCGTCATTTAATCACAACTACATAATGGGTTTCCGTCTAAATCAGTTAATTCATATATCAAATATTTAAAACTTACATCTGCTGTAAAGTATTGTATATCATTAGCTGTAGCATCAAAAGTCACTGTTGTCAAGGAATAAGGCCACATTTGTCTAAATCTTACTTGAAATTTAGCAACCATAGCACTAGTTAAAATCTGAAGTGTTCCATCAGAAAAAACATTTGCCCAAGATCTAGATTTCATATCTAGTTCTTTATTTCCAGATGCTAGTCTTTTTATGTCTTCACCAGATTCTGGATAACCCAATCCTCTTATCCAAGTTTGAATTTCTATATAATTTTTAAGATTTTCATCAACCATAAATCTTAATCTTAAATCACCAAATTTAACTTTATCACCTGGTTGTTCAATATCTTTTAAGTAGGTAGGTTGAATTGCTACTCCAAGGTCTAGAGAAGGAATATTTGCTTGGTTACAAAAAAATGCAACTTTAGGAGCTTTATCTAAAGCAAATTTAAATCCGGTAGGAGATAAAAAATTCCTATTATCAATTTGTCTGGACATTATTCTGCTTTTTAAGTATTTAGATAAAAAAAAGACCCTCCCGATTGGGAGAGTCTTGTAAATGATTGAAGTATATAAACTTCTTTCTACATAAGATTCTTAACAGCAACGCGACGGTAGTAGCGATTGTTGTTCGTCTTAAGACGACCCAATCCTTGGTTGGTTCCTTCAGCGAAGGGGTTAGCAACCATACCGTAACGAGTCTTAAATCCGATTTTGGGTTGGAAGGAATTCTCGCCAACTGCGCGTACCATTTGGAGGGGCACGTAGGGGCAATAGAATAGACCAGCGTCATAAGGTGAAGAACCTTTGTATCCAACAACGTAGTACTGGTTTCCGCCTTGAGGACCACCTGTGCCAACTAGGTTAGCAGCATAAGGGTCAATGTAGACGCGGTACTTACCTTGCAGAGTTCCTGCGAAAGTATTACCTGTGTCGTCAACGTTCAAGTTGGCGTTAAGTGCAGGAGTATAATCCAGAACACCAGCCATTGTAAGAGCACTAGCAACGTCTGCAGAGCAGAGGATGATGTTGCCCTTTCCGCGACGAGTTCTTTGTGCGATAGCGTTAGCATCGCGCTCGATTTGGAACAGAAGTCCTTTGAACTTCTCAACAGACCATCTGCCGTTGGAGTCGATATCGAGGTCAAACTGACCAGCGGTAGCAACGTTCTGAACAGCGCCTTGCTCAGCAGTCTTGTAGATAGTACGGATAACTTCGCGGTTAATTTCAGCGAGGATCTCAGTACTCAAGATGTTAGCAAGTTCTGCTTCAGCGTTAAGACCGTGAATGGCCTTAAGGTCTTGAGCGAGTTCTAGTGAATACTCAGCTTTCAAAGCACGGGACTTAGCAGTAACCGTAACTTTCTCAATGCTGAATGCCATCTGGTTGAAGGCATCATTAGCAGTGCCATCAAGTGCTTCAGCATCAGCTGTGGGCATTCCCTGACCTACATTGTAGGCAGTAGAAGTAGCAGTACCAACTGGGTTCAGAACGCCAGGGTTAGTACCGGACTGTCCAGTAGTACCCATACCAACGTTTTGCTCAGTTCCTTCCTGAACATCGAATCCGTAAGGCTGTCCAGAGAACGCCGAATCTACTTCGTCGTAGAAAGTTTCGGATCTAGAACCTTCCTTATAGGTCTGCGAGCGCATTGCGAAGATAAGTCCAGTAGGACCACTCATCGGTTGAACGCCAGCCAGATCATAAGCGATCAGGTTAGGCATGGAGCGTCTGATCAGGGAGATCAGAACGGGGTCGAATCCAGCAGTAGGACCAGCAGGAGCAGAATCAGAACCAAATCCACCAGTACCGGAGGCGTTAGTTGGTGTTGCTTCTGTCAGGAATGAACCGGACTCGGAGAAAGAGTTTTGCTCTCTCAGAAATTTTTCTTGGTTTTCTAGCAGGACGGCGGTAACAGCTCTACGGTGAGAATCTTGGATCTCGCCCGCACCCTCAGCATTGAGGAGAGGTGCCCACTTTTCCTGCAATTGTTCGGAATGGAACATTTGCGTTTACCTTAAGTGTAATTGTTTTTTAGTTTGAATTAATGTTAAATTCAGTTTATTTGTTAAAAGTCGAGAGCGTCCTCAGATAAGCAGACATCGAATTCGATACTGATTCAGGAGCAGCTTCTACTCCCTCTGAAAGAGTTTCTGTCTTAACGGTTGAAGGCTTAGAAACGAAATAAGAATCTTTCAAAGTCTCCAGTTTTTCACGATAATTTGCTTCACTTTCAAACTCTACACTTTCAGCAAGTGCGGCAAGCTTTTCTTTCTGCGTGGCAGCAAGGCCTTCAGAAACGTCGGCAAGAATTACATCTGAAGTAGACTCAGAAAGTCTCTTATTCAGTTGTATGTTCCTATCGATTTGCTCATTGAGCTTGGTTTCCATGTCATCTAGTTTTTCTACCATACTCTCTAGTACATCATATTTTTCTTCAGGGAGTGATACATAATGCTCTTCAAAGAGGCCTTTCAAACCAGTCATAAAGGAAGCATTAAGATCTTCCTTAAGACCAGCCTCAACGGCTAATTTATTTTCTTCCATCCATTCAGATGAAACATATTCTAGGTAAGAATCAACACGCTCAGAGAGTTCAGTTTTAATTTCTACAATCTCTTCGTTAAGTCTTTCGACATATTGTGATTCTAGAATTTCTCTAGCGTTTTCAATCTTGTGCCTAATAGCAGCTTCAAAGATTGTTTTTGCTTTCTCTTGAAATTCTTCAGAGAGTTCTTCGCCAGAAAGAAGTGCTTCTACGTCTTCGGCAACACTGATTTCTTCAAAATCAGGTGCTTCAGCAACAACTGCTTCTTCGGCAGTTTCTTCTTCAACTACTTCATCAGTAGTAACTTCTTCCTCTTCGATTACTTCGTCAGTAATCTCAGTATCTTCAGGAACACTTACAGGAGTAGCGCTAGTCTGCGCTGCCATTCCTGCTTTAGCACCCTTGTTGACAACATCCTTAACTTGCTTAAGACTTCCACCAGGTGTATTCAGCTTAGCTGAATCATCATCTGGTTTGTAGTTGTCAGGTGTAGGCCCTCCAAGATCCTCAACAGCAGCCTGTCCAGGAGTTGATCCTGAATCCAGACCCTTTAGCGGATCAGCTGCTTTAGCGTTAGCATTGACAGCGGTTTTGGATTGCTTTGTGCCAGTTTCCATTTCTTGTAATTGTGTGCCACGCGACATTTGAACTCTCCGATTAACCTTTAGTAGTAATTTAATCTATATTTATTTATAAATTGAGAATTTACAATGAGTTTAAAAACTGATTGAATAAATCCAATTTATGCTCTTCTAACGCTTTTTGCGCCACAAGAACGTCTATTTGATGCTTTGTATTAGCAGCGAGTCTTTCACGAAGGGTATTACCTTCCCAAACCCACTCTTTTCCTTCCATAATTCCTTCAACAAAAGCATCAGGAGCAGAAGGATCAGCAACGATATCAGCAGCAGTAGCTAACATAAAGTCGTCGCCAACAACATTAAATCCTTCTTTGGTTGGTTTTAATGAACCAATACCACGAGAGGATACACCAAGTTTTACACCTTCATTAATTAAGGACTTGGCGATTTGACCCATAGGAGTCTCAAGAATCTTTGCTCTACCAATAAAATTGGAACCAGATTCTTTTAATGAAATAATTTTATGAGAAACTCTATCAAGATTAACAGTTGGACCATCAGGATGACCTAATTCGCCAAGTGCTCTACCTGTTGCAACATTAGATTCATTATATCTACAAACTTCCTTTTGAAGAGTTTCTAATGGATACATCCGACCATTACGGTTCTTGATATTCGCTTGAAGAAAGGGTCCTTCAATGAATAAAGATTTTTTATCACCTTTTCCTTCGGTAATAAACTTTACTGATTCGATTTCTTCTCTAATAAGTTTCATCAGGAATCTCCGCTAACTTGTACTTGCTGTAGATATGCCACACCAGTTCCTAATGCCAATGTACCAACTGTGAAAGTACCTCTCACATATGCATCATATCCAAGACCATCTCTTGTTGTATTTGGATATGGACTAACAGAAGGATAGTTAACAACAATACTCTGAGAGAAAGTTCCTCCTAAAGGATCTGTGTTATTAACACTCATTACAATGTAATCACTGAAATCATAATCTGAATTGCCACCTACAGATAAGGAAACAGAATCTCCAACCACAAATTGAGATCCTTCACCTTCTGGGAATGTTAATGTAGTGGTAGCAGCAGCACTGGTAACACCAACAACTCTTTGTGATCGGGGTTTACCAATATTAATAACTTCCGTTGTATTCTCAGCAACAAAGTAATTTGCCGGAGTCGCAACAACACCACTTGTGCCAATACCAATATGAGCACCTTTGGTTAAAGCAGTGACTCTCAAACTATCAGATTGATGAGAAAATGCAGTTGAATTAACATTAGATGTACCAGTCGTAACTGCAGTACAAGTTCCTACAGGATTATGAGCCATTATTCATTCCGTCGATGGACATTGTGATTATTAGTTATTTATAAACTAGTATTACTCTTCAGATTCAACTTCTGGTTCTTCTTCTGGTTCTTCTTGACCAAACATACTACTAGATACTGAAGGTTTAATATCATCAATATTATCAGCACTCTTTGTGAAAAGAATATCTTTAATTCTATCACTTATTCCAGATGGCGACTCATCAGAAGCCATCATATCCATTAAATCAGCATTAGTTACTTCAGGCATAGCATTAAATAGTACAATTTTAAATATTTATCAAATCTCTGCAGACTTGACTTGTTTGTCAGATGGTTCCATTATTTGAGCATCTACTTCAGGTTCTTGAACAGGAGCTCCAAGATCTCCCATATCAGATAAGGGTTGACCAGTTTCTGGGTCAATAGGTGCCATTGGGTCAGGAATAACTCCATCCGCAATTTCTTTAGCAATCAACTTATCCTGTTCAATAATTTCCTCATCTGCTTGACGAAGAATCTTACGGCGAACATAATCTTGAGAATAATACTTGCCGATATATGGTTCTGCTGTTGCAGCCATATTAAGTCTCTCAGTAAGAAGTTCAGTTTCTTTTAGTTCTGAGAAGTGGTTATCATAGATAAAATCATATTGAATATGATCTGCCATTACTTCCCAATCCTCAGGAGTAATAATATTCTTAAGAATCAATTGAGTCTTAAGCATATCACTAAACATTGCCGAGAATCTCTTTCTCAAACGTCCAACAAACTTACTAAATTTAACCTCATCTCTTAAGATCTCTGAAGACCTTCCAAGGTTAAATCCACCATCACCACCAATCCTAGAAACAGGAACATTAAGTGCTCTGTATAGTTTGTCTTGGAAATACTTAATATCAGTAATCTCTCCAAGGTTCTGACCACCAGGTAAAGTAGTAATCTCCGTACCTCTACCACCTTCTCTTCTAGGAAGCCAGAAGTCTTCTAGCATACTCATGAATTTCTTATCATCACGAACCTCACCAGTATTAGCATCATATACTAACTTATTACGATACCTCATCATAACATCACGGAGATATTGCTCTGCCTTTACCTTAGGAAGATTACCAACATCAATATAGAAAATTCTACGTTCTGGTGCTCTTGATAGTCTATAGATAACAAGACTATCCTCAATCATTCTAAGTTGATTAAGAGCTTTAATTGATTTGTGGAGATATGAAAGTGTTGATCCCTTATTTCTATCTACAAGTCCAGAAGTGCAAAATGTGATAGAATCCTTAGTAAATTTAATACCAGCATTAGCACCAGCACTTGATCCAGAATGTAGAGGACTTCCTATTGGATACGTCATCTTTGGATTATAGATGAAGTATTCCTCTAATTCAGGAAACTCATAATCCATTGGATTATCTTCAATTAGATTATTATGCTTCTTGAATTTATCCTTATCATTTTTCTTATTTCTACGTACATAACGCATCTTTAGTGCATCAATATAACGTAGTTCTTGTATACCTTCATGTGGTTTTTTAAGGTCAATTACCTTATGATAATACAATCTACCGTCAATATACCAATTTCTATAGATCTCATGCGATTTTTTATCAAAATCAAGCATTTCTTTAATATATTTAAACTCATTTCTAATCTTAGTTTTAATGCCATCACTAGCATTGAGATTAGATAGTTCAATTTCTACTGGACTATCATTAGTATCTGATACGATTGCTTCATTAACAATATCCTCAATAGCACTATCCGCTTCAGGATGAAGAGCCATTTCACGATATCTTTTAATAAGATCAAATTCAGTTCTGTAAACACCTTCAATATCAACATAGGAACCAAAAAACCCACTACTCAGATAGTGATCACTCTGATCCTCCTTATTGGGAGGAACAGGTGATAGAGTAGTGGGTGATTTTGATTCACTATCATCGATAGAAAATCCAAATAACTTAGGCATGATTTATTTTACATCTTGTCTGTGATCTATTTATCAGAGTAGATCAAAGACCTTTTTGGAATTAACCTTGATTATTTCCGGGTTTTGGTTCCCAGTATTGAACTTGGAATTCAACTGTAAATTCTTCAATCGAATCTCCAGTATCATAAGAAAGGTCAATTGCACTAATGTTGGTTGGGAAAATACCATAGAAGGTATATTCATAAACAGATTCTAAACCAGTTCCATCAACTGCTCCTGCAGCTGATGCTAGTCTTGAAAGCTGTTTAACGGTTGCATCAATTTGATAGTCAGCTGGATTCGTGTCGCCACTAGCATCAGCATACTGACCAATCTTTTGCATCCAGTTTTCCATCGCTGTGCGAATTTCAAAATTGGTGTCATTAATTATAGTAATTGTCCAAGTATCGAAAGTTCTGTCTCCAGCAACTTTAAATGTTCTTCCTCTAAAAGGAATTTCAATAGGTGCAATGTTTGATGCGGGCAAAGAAGCTGCTTTACACAACATCTTTGTATTTTCTGCAGGTAATCCTATGCTGGCGTTACCTTCAGTCATTTCGATTTCAAATAAATTGGGGCGTGCACCGCCGCCCGTTAGTGTTGCCTTAAAATCTTCAATTCTGTGTCCTACTGCCATTGTTTTGGTCCTCCTTGTTTGTTATTTATAGTATGAATAGATTAATTAAACAGTACCAGCGACTTCTTCAAACGCTACACCAGTTCTAGTAGCAACAAATGTCAGTGTGACATAGTTGATAGACTTGGTAGGCTTGAGGTAGATGTCCGCTCTAAATTCATTGTTATCAATAACATCAGGAGTGTTGTTCGTGGCATCGCAAACAACTAAGAATCCGTATAGACCCCTCTTTGCTTGAACATCACGAAGATAAGGTTCAACAATGTTCTTAAAGTTTGCTCTCGTTAACTCATCGTTCAGTTCAAAGAGTTGAGCTTCTGCTGCTTTCTGCAGTGCTTGCTCGACAGTAAGGAACAAACGACGAACGTTAATTCTATCAAATGCCGAGGCATATCCAAGAGCAGTTTTATCACCAAAGAGAAGTGTTCCAATTCCAGGTTGAGTAATAACTGAGTTAATTCTCAAAGGATATAGGATATCTCTTTGTGCCTTGCTTGGGTTAAAAGCAAGTTTGATAGCATTATTAATGATTCCTCTTTGTTGACCAGCAGGTGAGAACCAAGGATAAGCAATTAAATTGGTGCGAACCATTAGACCTGCGATATCACCGTTAGTGGGAATCCAACGGAACTTATTATTAAATCGATCATAAGTATACTTATATCCACTATCAAAGATGCCATAAGATGTAGACATCAGTGGACTGAAATATTTAACTAGATTAGCAGTTTGTGTGTCGTCATTAGTAACACCAATCAAATCTGATCTATGTGGTCCAACAAGAGCAACACAATCTTTTCTACTATTAGCTAAGGCAAGAAGGTGACCTGCTTTTGCCTGAGACAATTCTCTGGAAGTTAATCCAGGACCCATGATCAAATAGTCCATGGCAATTTCATCGGCATTAGAAAACTTATTATAGGAGGTTTGTAGATCTCCTAAAGTAGCAGCCATACCTTTGTTGGTGGAATAGTCAACACCACCACTAATAACATATGAATTGTTACCAATTGCGCTATAAGTTACGTCCTGAGCATTTAAACCCCAAAGACTATCTCCAACTGTAACTGCTGTGAATTCAGTTGAGAATCCAGTAGCAACAGGATTTGTCTTCCAATACGTGTCTTCTGCATTGGAAGGATTGCTTCCTGCATAAACTTGTGTTGAGAAATCAGCAATATATTGCTCGTACCAAATCTTCTGAGGAGAATTAACTGCTGAGATAGCATCCTTTGCCTTAGAAAGACCTACGTGCTTCTCAATAATACTTCCTGTGACTCCAGTGATTTCACCTAAGTCATCAATAACACATACGTGGAATCCGTCATTCTTACCATTTCTATCAAGAACGTACTTGTTAGAAATAGGTCTTGGAGCAATAGACTTCCAATACATTACTCCATTGGTAATTCCAAGTTTCTGTTGGTCATACCAGTCAACTGCAGTTGTAGGTGTATATGCCGCAAGAGTAGCGGAAAGTCCAGTATTAATACCAGAGTTATTTACAAAATAGCAACTATCTGAAGTATCGAAAGATGCCCATTGAGTGCTCTCTGCATAACTAATCTTAATTTCTGTATTTGCTGCAGAAACTCTTGATACAACCTTAATATCAATTGTAGACGCTTCATTAGTTGCGTCAGTTGTAACGCCAGTGATAATTCCTTTCAAATATCCAGTAAAGGAACTGGTTGTTCCTGCTCCAGGAATAACAACTCCACTCAATCCAGCGGTAATACCATAACCGATTTGAGCGCCAGCTAGTGTTAAACTACTTGTCGTAATACCAATCGTTTGATCAGCAAAATCGTCAATAGTACAAATCTTTAAATTATTTGCCCAAGTACCTGAATTCTTTGCCGCCCAGGTATAATTGGTGTCTTCGCCATCAGCATGGTTCTCCATGTAATCGTCATAATTATCAATTCTGGTTACACCAGTCATTGTTGTATAAGCAACCCCAACGCCAGCATTAGCATTTTGTAGAGTACTGCCAGCAGTTCTAACTACTTTTAAGACTCCACCATATTGGAGAAAGGATGAGGCAGCCATCCAATACTCATATTGTGCGTCAGTTGAAAGAGGTTTTCCAAATGCAGAAATTAAATCCTGCTCTGATGAAATATTGATAGGAAAATCAACAGGTCCAATTGGGAATGGACCTGCGATGCCTCCAATATTATCAAGTACATTATCAGCTCTTCCTACAGTTAAATCAACCTCCCTAGTTAGTACACCGGGAGATAATTGAGGAGTCGCCATTCTTTTTTCTCCGAAATCTCAGTTTATCTAAAAAATATTTATTAAAATTGACATTTACAAGTAGTTCCACATATAGTCCATTCCGCCACCTTTATCTCCATACTCATCGGTAAACCACCTATCACCCTTATCATCAACAAAACTTTCTTCACCCAACCCATCTTCAATAAAACCAAAAGGAGCCATATCCTGTTCTATTTGATTTTTTTGCTCCTCATACAATCTTTTTCTAATATCTTGATCAGTAAGTTCTTTAAAATAATCTTGTGCTACTAACCAGGCATATATGACAAGACACATAGCAAGGTCATCATTACAACCTTCTTCTGCTTCAAATGAATTATTCTTTTGAATAAAGGTAGTAAGTTCAGAAATAATCTCATAATCACTGAATATTACCTTATTTTCTTCGATTAAAGTTTTAAGATTAAGAGACCCTACCTTCTTAACCGTCTTGGACATTTTAACTCCAAGTTGAGTTTTCTTACCAGAGAACCCTTGACCTACAACCTGCCCGGCCCTGCCTCTCATGGAGCACATAAGCACATTTTGATACTCTAGGTCATAATGAAGCAAAGACGCCACCTGGTCGCCTATATCATTGACCTCACAGAGTATATAAGACATATTATAATTCCTTGCTACCTCATATATGATGTTGGGAAATAGCATTGGTTTGATTTCATTATTGCGATACTTTGCAACAACTTTATGTGGAAACTCTGTTATATCAACAACAACAAAAGCAGAATAATCTTCACTAACTCCTCTTGCTACATCAACCGTAATTATATAATCGTGGTTTTCCTTTACTGCTTCATGTACATCTAGTCCAGCACTTCTTTGAATTGGACTATCATATACTAATGTCCTTAACTTACTAGGAGCAATCAGAGTATCTACAGACCCTAGAAATTCGCATTCAAATTCAACTTTAAACTGTTGTTCTGAAGTATTGGCAATGGTTTGCTCTTTCCATACAGAATCTCTACCTGGTACTTCAGACCAGTGAACTTCTGTCGGAATATATTCATTCTTTCCTCTTTCAGCATCATGCCAATACCTATAAAAATGGTTCATCCCGTGAGGGGTAGAAACCATTATGACTTTCGTTGATTTGCCAGAAGTAATAGTAGGATAAACAGAGGCAAAGAACGACTCAGCAATGTGATTTGGGACGAACGCGAACTCGTCAAGAAAGAGGATATTAAAGGACATGCCTCTGACAGCAGACGCAGATGTAGAAGCTGCCAATATCTTACTGCCATTCTCCAACTCCAAACTACCTTTATTCCAGGATATTATACCCTGTTGCATCCATTTAGGTAAGTTCTCATATGCAGTTTGTAATCTGCCTAAGAGTTCTCTTGCGGTTGCTGCCTTGTTTGCTAGAATACCAATATTTGTACTATCATTAAAAACAGCATAATGAAGAAGGTACGCCACAACAGTTGTAGATTTGCCCGTCTGTCTGGGCATCTTACAAATGTTAAATCGATTCTCGTGGAAATTTCTAATTAACTTCTCTTGAAAATGATAAGGTTTAAATGAAGTTAATCCTTCATCAAGAGAAACAATCTTAATATGGTTATTTGCAAAATAAACAGGATCTTCCTTACATCTCATAAACTCAAGAACTTGATCTTGAGAAAATTCAATAGCAGTGTTGGCTTTTTTTAGATTGGGGTTGCCAAGATATACATCATCAAACATAATTCACTCAGCAATTCCAACGTCTAAGATCTTTATTGATTCTGCTATCTGGATCTCTTGCAGTCTTAGCAGAAGTCAATCTCTTTTTCATTCCTTTCATTCTGGAACAAAAGGATTTACGACGGTTTGCATCTTCAGTCTTATCTTTGCGGTTTTCTTTTTGCCAATCCTCTTTAATTCCAGACATCACCAGAGGTTCTCCTGGTTGATAAGGAGTCATATCAAATCGTTGAACTTTAGCACCTGGATAAACCTTATCAATTGCACCCTGCACTTGTTCTTTAGAAGGCCTTGAGAACTCTGGGAAGAAGATCTTCATCATCATGTACTTACCTCTAAAGATAAAAGATACACGATATATATTTCCATGTTGCTGACGAATTATCTTTGCTTCGGCAACCTCAGTCTTATTCAATGTATCACGACGTTTTTGTGTGATTTGCTTACATTTCTCATCGAGCATGTCACTGCCGATGCCTTTTGTTGGTTGCAGAGGTTCTGGTGTGATGATGTCAGTTGATTCAATCTCTGTTGGTTTGAAGTCATCTTTCCAATTAGAAACTTCATACTCTTCTTTTTTGGTGCTATTGCCACAGTTAGCGGCACCTACCTTACGACACTTTACAAGTACTCCAGATGCATATGCGGAAGGCCCTACACTATAACGAGACTTTACTTTGTGATAGCAAGCATCTTTTGTACCACTTCCTTTTCCTTTCTTATCCTTTGCTTCATCAAGTTCTACTTCAATCTCATCTCCAACTTCAACGTTGTTCTCAGCAAACCATCCACGATTCACTTCTAATGCTGTCAGAACTTTGCCGTCAGAAGACACAGGATTTTCATCATATGGTTCTAATTCTTTAATACTATCAACAATTCCATCCTCAGTGATAAAAGCAATATCCAGAGGAATCTTTGTCTCGCTCATATGAAATGACTTTTGCCCTACTTCATCAAAGACAAACAACATTCCTTTGTTAAAGTCAAGACTTTCACGGAACATTAATCCAAGATTGAAATCCCTAATGTTATCTGGAATCTCAATCTCAAGAGGAAGAGTTACAAACTCAGTTGATTCTTTCATTTTTTTTCTTCCTAGGACTATCAGTCTTTACATAAGTGGGTTTTGCAGCGCCTGTCTTTTGTTGTTGTCCTGGAGGACACTTTTTCATGAAAATAAGAGATTTCTTTTTATTTATGAATCGAGTGAGTCTAATCTAGATTTTAATTCATCAATTTGTGCTTGCTGACTCTTAACTGCCTCAATCAGATATCCAATTAATCCGTTATAGTTAACAGATTTTAAGTCTCCATTGCTAACAAGATTTGGCAGAACTTTTTCTAAGTTTTGAGCAATAACACCTGCAGAATTCTTGCCAGTGTCTTTCCATGTAAAAGTAACACCCTCAATTCTAACGATTGATGCGAGAGGATCTTCAATTACTTGAATATTTTTCTTAACTGACGTATCAGATGTTGAGTTAAAGTCAGTTGCCGTACAAACACCAGTGATGTTTACACCAGTCTTAAACGTGGAGAAACCAGTAACATTAACTCCATTAGCAAGAATTTGAATACCCTGTTGGAACGTACCAATACCCAACACATCCATGTTGGTTACATCTTGGTATGTCAGAGTTCCTGCAATAGAAACGTTTCCAGATGCAGTAAGATCTCCAATCGCAATATCAGGAGTACCAGAAAGTCCCTGTGCGTTCGTAGCAAGTGTTGCAGTAGCAGCGTTTCCAGAGGTATCTTGAGTTCCAGTTGCGTTAACACCAGGAAGATTAATTGCAGCACTACCATCAAATGATACACCACCAATATTTCGTGCCGTAGCAAGGATTGTAGCAGTAGCAGCATTACCAGTACATGAACCAGATGAACCCGATGCATTACCAGTAACATTACCCGTTAATGGGCCAACAAAACTTGTAGCAGTAACAATTCCAGCAGTTATACCACCTGTAGGATGTATCGTTGCTGCAGTACCAACATTTACTTTGGCAACTGTTATTGTTGGACTTCCACTTAATCCAGCAGCAGTACCTGATGTATTCTGATTACCTGATTCATTTACACCAGGAAGATTAATATCACCAGTACCGTCGAAAGAAACACCACCGATGTTACGTGCCGTTTCCAGAGTGGTTGCTGAATCAGCATTACCAGTTACATTACCAGTTACAATTCCTACAAAACCAGTAGCAGTTACAATGCCAGTAGCATGAACTCCATAGGATCCTATAGTAACCGCTGTGCCTACAAAAACTTCAGAACTAAATGTTGCCGCAGTACCTACAATGAAAGCGGTGTTTGCAATACCAGTGATTCCTGAACCATCACCTACAAAATTAGTGGCAGTTACAATGCCAGTAGCATGAACTCCATAGGATCCTATAGTAACCGCTGTGCCTACGCTGACACTGCTTACGCTACTAATACCTACACCAGTCAGATCAAGATTATCTCCACTGGGGAGTTCCTTGATTTTATTATTACTGCTGTCAAGAATTAATGGATATCTGTTTGCCATTGTACTAGGATACTGATGTTATGAATGATTGTAGTGGGGCTTCTAAGCCTGCTCTAGTGGTTACTGACATGCCAGAAATGGTAACTTCCGCGCCACTTCTATCTGGTACAGTATACGTATAATTTGATAATGACACTCTTGTAAAAGAATCGTCACGTTCACTAACAACTAAAACTGCGTTGATAGTAGTAACATTGCCTGTCGCTGGTGATGCCCAAAATTGAGAACCATCGGTATTGCCCTTAAGGACGTAACCATCAACTGCAGGTAGTGCTCTGTTCTTTGTACTAAGTAGTTTTCCCATTAGTTAGCAGTCTCCAAAACACTGAGTATTAATTTAAGTTCGCTGTTTGCAGCTGCTTGGACGGTAATGGTATCACTAGTCTCCATAACAAGTTTTCCCTCCAGAGGGATGTATGCATCGTTAGCAGGCACAGTCGCATCAACGACGATTTCAGTCTCTGTGCCACTTCTATTGTGAAACATAGAGAATGTAGTCGATGCTGCTCCAACGTTCGTCACATGAGCATACAGAACAATACCAGTGTATCCTGTTGGTGCAGTATACGCAGTAGCTTTGTTGGTTGTTAAAGAGAAGGTTTCTGTTTGAAACCTATTCAGTGCTAATTGTGCCATTTTAACTTAATGCAAGGATGAATGGTGTCATCTCTGAGAACAAACTCTTAGAGAATGATTTTCCACTAATTGTGCCTGTATTTTGATTGATTTGTAAATCATCACCAATTCTGAAGTTGCCTGATTGGTCCGTACTGGTGTAAAGAACCTTACCCCCAGACTCAGTAACAACTTCATTTGCTTGAACTGTCACACCTCCACGTTTTGGTGTAGCATTAGCAATTAAATCACCAGCTCCAACATATTCAAATGTATGTGAACTAGCAATAATCTTACTAACTTCAAAGAAGTATGCAGTAGATCCAACCCCAACTGTGTTGATGAGATTTTCATCAAGAGTTAATGTAGTTATTCCAGCCGTAACTGGAGTTGAACTATTTATTGTATAATAGATAGGAGCCATACTTGCTGTTGCGGTGGCAGTATTAATACCAACATTGGGGCCTCCAATAGTCACTGTAGGAGTAGATTCATATTGACTACCATTACTAATAATTGTAATAGAAGCAATAGATTCATTCTCTACTGTCGCATAAGCAGTAGCGGTTTCTCCATTAGGACCTCCAGGAGTTGCAACAGTTACAACAGGAGTAGAGGTATATCCAGTCCCTCCCGAACCCACAGCAATAGTTTCAACTGTATTATAAAGGGTATCAAAATAACATACTTGTCCATCATAAGGCCTATCAGTTTCAATTCTAGCAGTTCCTCCCGATGAATAAGTATGCGCTACAGTAGAGATACCTAAATTAGTTACAAATTTAGTAGTAGCAGGAATTGAATCTACTTCAAATACATAAGGCCTTCTATAAGGATACGTCTTACTACCATAACTACAACTAAAGACAATATCAGCAAGAGTAACTCCCATGCCTACTTGGAAATTATGGGCAGCAGATGTAGTAACCGTTGCTACTCCAGTTTGATGTGTATAATCGACACCACTGATATTGTAACTAGGATTGGTGTTGGTTATATTAAGGACAATATTATCTTGAGCAGCAGATGCAGAAGAAGTGACGATACCTGAATATTGTAAATCATTAACTCCTCTAGCCACTAATCCATAAGTACCAAAACTACAGTTACTGTTAGCAATATCTGCTTGTCCTCCTTTATCACAAGTAACCGCTTCATTGCAACAAATAGTGAAGAGAGATACTAATTGGGCAAATCCCCCATTAGTAACAGCAACACCTACACCCCCCTCATTATATTGAGTGAAGGCATCTACATTCATTGCTTTTAATAGTCTTGCTTGATTCCCATCGATTCTAATGCCCGTTCCAGTTGTAGTACTACTGGTACAATTTTGAATGTAAGGTCCTTTCCATCTTCCACCACCTACGTTTTCTGCAATCTCTCCAGTGGGGAATCCCACTGCCGCTGCAGGTGCTACATGATTCTGGAATGTCATATTTGCCAACTTGACTCCCTTTCTCACGGAGAATATATCTTTATGAGTAATAGTTCCACTAACCTTTACGCTTCTTTGATCATCACCAACAATAGAAACAAAAGCAGGAACTTCGATAGGGTTAGATTCTTGATAATTGCCAGATAAAACCTTAATAGTGTAACCAGAGGTAGCTGCACCAACTGCTCCGCCGATAGTCAAAAATGCATTATCAATGGAAGTACCGTTATTAGTGTCTATACCATCTTTAGCCACATACAATACATTAGGAGCAGAGTTAATACCTGAAGCAAATGCACTAATAGATACCCCTGCGCCAATATTAATATAGGAATCAGTAATGGTTACTGTATTACCAATACTAATAATATCATTATCACCATCAATTGTAATAGATGCTCTACCAACAGTAAATATACCAACAACTCTGGCATTACCATCAACGTATAGTGCTGTATTTCCTACACCACCTATGATTGTTGTGCCAGACGTTCCGACAAATGTTCCAACTCCAGTGATATCAAGTCCATTTGCTAGAACTTGAATACCTTGCTGTGCTGTAATAATACCGACAGCATCAATGTGTCTTACATCTTGATATGTAATCGTACCGCCGACAGTGACATTACCTGAGAATGTTGCAGCAATACCTGTAATAAAATCGGTATCAAGAGCAGCAGCGGTAATAATACCCGTAGTATTGATACTTCCTTCAGTACCAATACCGCCACCGCCGCCACCACCACCAAGAGCGGTGCTAGCAATACCAACCCACTTTGCTCCATTGAAAATAAGGAGTTTTCCAGTGCCAATGCCAGCATCAAATTCAACGTCATCCAAATCTGGAATGCGTCCAGCGCCGCCGCCACCTACAGCAGACAGTTGAGATTGAATTCTATTGATGAAGATTTGATAGTGCTGTTTTAAATCTTTAAAAGTAGCAAACTTCTGATCGATAGGTGTTAAAGGATCTTGCGGCCCGCCAACACTTTGAGGTACATCATGAGGTTCTTCAAGTGCAACTTCATTTAGTTGCTTTAATTCTTCATTAAAACCCTTTTGAGATGATTTAATCTCCTCTACAATTTTTTGTAGTGCTTTAATTTCACCTTTTACATTACTAATATCCTCATCATAATATTTGACTTCAGGAAGTCCCGTAATTTCTTCTTTTAGTTCACTAAAATATTTGAGAAGTAACTCATCAGTCTTTACATTCTGTTCCGTGCTCTCTTTAATAGACTTATTGAGAGAATTCTTTAATTTATTGTATTCTCCAAGAATTTGTTTCTTTAACTTTCTATCATCATCTTTAAAAGTTTTGTGATGCTCCCAGATTTTCAAAGATGCATCACTAAGTTCTTTCCAAATCTTTTTCTTCTCTTCATCAATTCTTTGATTGATTTTCTCAGCCTTACTATTGATATTAACATTAGTGTTAAAATCAGTAGTTTCAAATCTTTCTGCTAACGTATCAAAATCAGTAGAAAATCTTGTCTTTAAGTTTTCAACAACATCGTTGATTTTGATGAAATCGTCATCAATGACACTGAAAGTCTTGCCAATCCAAGAGAAGTCGGGAACTTCATTTACTTCATTTACCCATTTAGGGAAAGTTGGAATCTCCGCTCTAATTTTGTCAATTGCCTCACAGATTGCAACGATTTCATCGTCATAATACTTGACTTCATGAAGATTTGCTACCTCAGTCTGAAGATTGTCAATTCTATCTTCAATAGCATCGACTTGCTCATCATAATACTTGACTTCTGGCAGATCTTTAATTTCTGATCTGACAAGATCAATCTGCTCACAGATTGCTTCTACTTCTTTCTCGTAATATCTTACTTCTGGAACTTCTGGGATCTCATTTCTGACTTGAGAGATCTGCTCAGCAAGTTGCTCTAATTCTTTGTCGTAATACTTAATTTCAGGAATATCAGGGATATCCCTTCTTACGTCGCTGATTAAACGTAATACTTCTGTAAGATCCTCTGCTGTTTCTGCAGGTTCCTCTGTTGTTTCTTCTTCTATCTCTTCTTCTTCAGTCTCTATATAATCTTCTACTGATGGCAGAGACTCCTCCACCATAAACTCTTTTACGGAAGGTAAATCCTCTCCAGAGTCGGTAAAATCATTAATAGAAGGTAGATTTTTATTATCTTCCGTCATTAGACAAGGGTTATTAGTAAATACTACTGTAGGATTTCTCTCCTGTGTTTATTTAGTATCTTCCTTAAGTCCGTCTTTTAGCATTTTTGCAAGTTCTGCTGTAGATCCAACAAAAAGTGCATTATTGACAGTAGAGGGCCCTTTTGTTTCTTTTTCTTCGTTTACATCTTTCAATTTCTTTTGCAAATCAAGCAACTTATCGGTTGCATCTGCAACGTTTTTGATCAACTGTCCAGCAACTTCATATGCTCTAGGCATTTCACTTTCTTGAGCAAGTTCAAGAATACCATTAATTGCTTCTTGCCCCTTTTCAATTATACTGTAAAGATTACCTCTTGTATATTCGTAATCTTTTGTGATGTCATCACTTTGAGGTTTTGTTGGAGTTAAGTTTTCAGATTTAACTTCTTGAATCTCAGTAGAAACTACTTCACCTTCAACATTGAAGGTATCGTTTAAATCGTCAAACTTTTTTGTCATTTTAATCATTAGAATACTTCTCCATCAAAACCAAAGTCGTCTCCGACTTCGATTAAAGCATTATCTGCAGCAGTAATCAGTCCGATACCAGTTCCAGAGACGTGACTTGCCTTTGTTGTGTCATCCGTTCCTCTCTCAACCTTGAGTTTAGTTCCAGAGATAATCTCAAGGATATACATCTGCTCATTGTCGATAACAATGTAACTTGCATCAGAAATTCCAGAGGTATCTGCAACTTCAAGATATTTTGCTGAATCACCAACATCTTGAGAGAGTGTTGTAATCTCATCTCCTGTGTAGTTTTTGACTGCCCTGGGAACGACAGAATAAGTAACGTCTCTTGTAGGAGTTTTTGTATCTCCACCTTCGACATATCCGACGCGAACCTTTTTGATGAGATCTTTGCTTGCAGAAGAAACAGGGCCAAACAGATATGTTTTTGCAGTGAATCTGACTGTATAATATAAAGATCTTCTAGTAGTAAAATCTCCCTCATAATCATCTTGCATTGTAATGCTTTCGATGACAACGGGAATATCTCTCTTTTCTCCAACCTCTTTAACCAGATTGACTGATAAATTATATGCTGGTTGAAAATATGGAAGAATTTGCTCGACGATCTGAAGCATGTCGTCGTTCAATTTAGTGTAAACAGTTAACTCAAATGCCATATTATATGGCACTGGCATGTATGCTTTTTTTACCTCAGTTTTGTCATCTGTATCCGTAGTAACAAATGTTTGAGTTGTTGTTACTTTTCTAGAACTGTCGTATTGTAATCCAACAAATTCAAATGACATTCTTGGAAGAGAAATTTGAGTTGACTTACTCAACTCTGCAGACTGCTCCAGTCTTGCTAAAAACTTTTGAGTAGGTCCATATGCAAGAGGTACTTTGATAACCTCAGTCACATCATCAGACGAATCAGTGTGCTTGATTTCAATACCATTAAAAAGAGTACCGAAAGCAATAATTGTCTTTCTTAAAATTTCGTGATAAAAATACTCAAACATGGTAAATCTTAATCCTTAGTTAGTATTTATACTATGGAGTACCAAAAGGATTGACTTCGGTAAAATCTAAGATAGCATTCGCTTCATTTTGAATGTTATCATTGTCAGTATATGGATCAATAACATCGTCTGTGTTAATTGTAAGAACAACTCTGCTTGCACCACTAGCTGATCCTAATAATGTTTCTCCAACGCTGAATGATCCAGAAATAATCTTCAATTCTAGAATATTTGTTGTAGCATCCCAAGAATTAACATGTGCATTTGTTCCACTTACAGATCCAGTAATTACTTCATTGTACTCATATGATCCGGTTCCAACACCTATTGGAGATCCAACAGTGATTGTTGGTGGGATAATATATTTTGCACCACCATCAATTAATCTTATCTCTGTAACAATACCAGCATTTATGGCAGATACACCTCTTGCGGTATGAACTCCAACTATCAATTCAACATAGTTTTTCTCTGAAGGATCATTAGATATTGTTACAGTAGGAGGTGTTAAATATCCACCTCCACCATTTTGAATTAGAATTCCAGTTACAATTCCACATTGATCTATACCAAATTCAAATGATGTTGTAGCAATTCCTACACTTGTTGAATCTTCTGAAAGGAATATAGTTCCGACACCAATAGAAGAGACATATGTTGTTGTAGAAATAAAGTTGTTTGAAACAATATTATCGTCATGATGGAAGGTAAGACGAACTCTATCTCCAGCAATAACACCAACTGTTGATATGCCAGTAATTTGATTTGATTCAGTAGATATAGTACCAACTGTTTTGATAGAATCAAATCTCATGGTAGCAATACCAGTCGCTATAAATTCAGTATTAATTCCTGCAGACGCTGCAATTGTAACAGTTGGTATGGAATTAATATATCCAAATCCACTGTTAGCAATGCTTATTGAATTTACTGTTCCGGCAGCAGAAACTGAAACAGTTGCTGTAGCAGTAACTGGAGATGGTGATGTGAAGCTTATGACTGGTGTAACAGTGTAACCAATACCAATGGTAGCTCCACTACCAACAGCCCATGGATCTGCAGGATTGAAAGAAAGTCCCGTTATAATACCCGTAATGGGATTAATAGTTGCGATACCAACAGCAGTTTGATATGGAGTAACAGTTCCTGTTCCTAACCCAATGAGAGCACTCAGAGAAGAAGTGTATGCCCTTCCAGTGGTGCTAAACGCTAATGAAGAAGGGTTTAGTGATGATCCTGCTATTCCAATGGTTGCAGCAGCTGTACTACTAGATGGAGGAGAGATTGATACAATAGGTGCAGATGTATAAAATCTACCACCATCCGTTAAAGCAAGAGTAGCAACATTTCCCCCAGTTGTTTCAAAATCAGTAATAGTTGCAACTGCAGTTGCCACCTCTGAAGATCCAGTTGGCTCAGAAAATGTTACTGTTGGTACAGTTTTATAGAATACTCCACCAGTAGTACCTCCAGGGAATAAGAAAGCAGACGCACCAATGCTAATAGGAGCAGAGACAATACTTACACCATTTCCTACAATTGGTGTGTCGAGCACTGCAGTAGCAGCAGCTCCGACATGTTTCGGTGTTGAGAATGTAACAATTGGAGCACTAGTGTACCCGGATCCACCCTCAGAAATTGTGTTAACTCCTACAACACCATCAGCAATAATAGTAGTCGCAGCTGCTCCCACACCTGTTTCCGGTACAAATACAACACCTGGTGCTACAGTATATCCACGTCCAGAATTTCGTAATTGAACACCCTGAACTTTTGATCCAACCTGTGTTCCGTCACTCTCATTGGTGAGTCCACCAAGCAACGTTGAAATACCAATTGCATTTAACCCACCAGAAGGTGCTGAAGAAATAGCAACTCTAGGTGCAACAGTGTATTTTTCACCTCTATTTGTTAGGGATATGAGTCTTATTCCACCATTTACAATTCCCGCAATTGCAGAAGTTGTAACAGCAGATCCCACCATAGTCAAGGTAATATTATATCCTTGATCTTGAATATTATCATCTATTTCTTCAATATCAGTATCAATAACTTCGTTTTCATAGCGGAACAATTCACATGACAATTCATAAACATAATTTTTTTGTAATTGATAAAAGGGTTTTTCATGCTCAACAAATTTAATTTCAAAAAGTCTATCACCAAGCGGAAAATATATTAAATCACCTTCTTTTGGCCTGGTGGCAAGTTTAACGTTTGATAGATTTCTAATCAGTGGCGTGATATATTCTTTAAAGCTTTCTTGAGAGATGATCAAATTAATTTCATTAGTTGCTTGAATACCGAACTTTGAAAGCAACTGCGTATTATCTCCATATCCGTCAAAATTATTAACATATGCTTCAATAGGATACGAATTATTAAACTCTGAAGTTATTACTTCTCTAATAATAGTATTTTGTGTTACATATTGCCTAGGAATATAATAAACCTCAACACCATACATCCTCAACTGTTCGTTGATCAAGTCTTGAACAAGACTTTGTTCTCCTTGAGAACCCTGCAGGAAAAAAGGATTTAATGCCATTAGCCGATCATGTCAAGAGGAGGAAGTTCGTAGGTGTTGAACATTTTCTCCATAATTCTTTCAATATCTTTTTCGCCATCATCATAGATTTGTCTACCATTAAGTTCTACACCACCTGGAAGTTTAACACCCTGAAATTTCATCAAATTCTGTCCCCATTGACGTTTGATGATTGCAGTAAGATATGGTTTTAGAAAAGAATCATTATAAACTCTAGCATAATCTGCAGGATCAACTGTTCTCCAACAATCTATAATTAGAAAATCATCTTTTTTTAACTGAGTCCAATCAACATCAAGATAAAGTCTATCTGATCTTTGATTAAATCTAATTTGCTTGTGAGTATTCAAAAGGAAATTAATCGTCTCAAGATAACTCATACTCATCGAGTATGTTAACAAATCAGTTCCACCGAAATAGTAAATATCGTTTAGGAACAATTGATATTTGAAACTAAAGAGATTGGAAAAACTTGCAGAACGTGATTCATCATATTGAAAAATTCTGGTGATTCCAATGACAGAGGGGGGGATTTGTAAATAATTGCTATTTTCGTGATATGTGAAAGTTACATCAGTTCCAACAATAGTTGTTTCTGCAGTTGAAGTAGTAATGCCTGTTTGATCTTTTCCACTTGCACCTGGAGGACGTGCTTCTCCTCTTTTTACATCATCGTCAGTTACTCTATACTTTAGATAAGTTTGTTGAACACCATCAAAATGCCTTTCATAAAAAATTTGCAGAGCATCATCAAGCAGATCTTGAATCTGCTCCTCTGCAACGTTGATTTCCAAAACTGGTGCTCCCAGTTTTCTCAGGCAATAATCAATTAGTTCTTGTCTAGTACCTGGTTGCGCCATTTAAACATATACCTCTATACTAAGTATTTATAGTGCTGGCGCAATACCAGCAGCTACCAATACATTTCCGTTTATAATATTGTAAATTGTGGCACCAGAACTTACCAAAACTTCATATACATATCTTCCTGGTTTCAGATTTGCAGTGTCAGTAGAACTCAGAGAAAGTGTCATGACACCTCCTGCAGCACTTGTAAATCCAACCGAGAAAACAGTTGTAACTCCTAATGTAGCGCCAACAGCAACACTCTTCGACATTGCAGAAGATCCAGTCCAATTTCCACCATTTACTCCAGTGTCAAACCTGAAAGCAGTTTTATCTGGATTGACAATGGTAAACTTATCACTAAAAGTAGATCTGCCATAAATTTTTAAATTTACAGCATAAGGAACTCCTCCTGCTACATCATAAGTTACGTTCTGATTAGCCATTTAATCCTATTACCGACATTGTTTCTTGTTGCTTAAAATAAAGCTTAACAAATGACTTTGCGACATTTCTCAAAGTATCTCTATCATCACAACTATCTATCTCAGATGCTAATTTAGTATATTCAAAACTTTTTGACAAATTACTTAATTCAATTGAATCAGGATCCATCATTTGCTAAACTCCTAAGTAACGTTTTTATTTCAAAAATATCTGATTTCATGTTAGCAACATCTGTCTCTAAATTCTGTAACTTTTGATTCTCTTCTTTTTTCAATGTCTTTTTTGACATATATTCGGCATATTGTGATGAATTTTTATTAATTATAGAGTTTGTTTTTGGATCTCTATAAAGATGAGAATGTCCTTCAACTTTCAAGTGTTTCATATCAGGCAAGAGCAATAACTCGTAGATCTGTCATTCTTGGTACGTATACCTGAGAGGTGGATGTTGCGACAAGTTTGATTCTATAGGTTCTAAATGATGGCAGTTCGTCTGCCGTAAATGTATACTCTCTATAGTCAAGTTCATCAGATTCAAATCCCAAATTGTCAGTTGGGAAATTATATGTGTCAGGTAAACCATCATTATTAGCAGGATCAATTACATTTCCTCTCTCATTGATATTGTTATATCCTGGGAAAGGACGATAGATTGGATTGAAGTTTTCATCTTCACTAATCGCATAGAATGCTCTAATGGTAGAGTATGTATTGACATGGGCGTTAACAAGAATCTTCAGAGAAGTTGCTGGGTTCTCTAAAGTGATTTCCTTAGACAAATATTGGAATGCCGAAGGATCTTCAAAGATTGTGTTGACTCTATTGTCAGTTGCAAAGTTAGATACTGCGTTATTGACTCTATTAGAAATAAGAATCGCGCTAACACGTTGAGTATCAACAACAGGACTCAATCTAGAATCTACACTATTGAGGTTGACTTTAAGTCCCAGAGACTTATTGCCAGGTAATGTAGAAAGTTTATTAGTCTCATTAATCTTAGATGCGACTAATCTTGGAGATGTCAGATAATTTGTTTTATTCAAAGTAACATTTTCAAATCCAGCATTGGCATATGGAATTTCAGTTCCGCTGATGCTGGTAGCAGTTGTGCTTCTGAGTTGAGCACTGATTGATGTTCCTTGTACAGACATTGTTTGTACGGAAGGAGTAATCAGTTCAAACGGAATGTTTTGTGTTGCCCTTACTGCAGAACCACCAGTGGACTTAGTGTCTCCAACATACAGTTTGGGGAAACTTTCTCCAGTCGATCTTCCAACTCCGCTAGATCCCATGTCCAACTTAATGTTGTAGGAATCAAATGTAATTGGATCAGATGCAGTTACCTTATTCAGATTATGTGTTTTATTGATTCTTCTCAAAGATATGCCACTGTTCTCATACTTGTAAACTTCAGTTCCAGCAGGATAAATTCTACCAGTTGAGGAATCAACACTTCTGGTGATTGTTCCACCAAGAGTGCCAGCAGCAGCAGTTGTGTAAGAGACGATTTCATCACCAATTTTAGCATAACCAAGGTTTGTTGTGCCAACACCAACACTTTCAAATTGCCCGAAGTTAGTTACATCATCAATTTGAATTGGAGATGTTGATGTTGCATTCAGAGATACGCTCAGTCTGGTTGGAGTAATGTCAGACTTAACTTCAGAAAGAGTTACGAAGTTATCGCTGAAGTTCATTCCATGGTTCTTATGGTTAACGACGAAGTGCATTCCGTCATTAACAACATCGATAGAACTAATTTGAACATTACCACCAGCAGCAGCATTCAAGTCTGTTGTAATACCAGAGTTATTAAAGTATTGAACAGTTGATGCAGATCCTGCAATTATAAAATCACCTTGTACATTTTCGAGGATGAGTTGTGTAGTAGTAGAAATTGAAACAACGGAGAGTCTTGCTCCAGAACCAAGAGAATCATTCCCAATTGTACCAATACCAAGAACGTCGCCAATAACATATCCAGTTCCAGATTCAGAAATCGTTGCTGCTACTGCAACACCATTGTTGATTGTGATATTTGCCTTAGCATTTGAACCGCTACCAGTGATCGTTGTAAGAGGAACACCACCATACAAGAGAGTATCTTGAGATGGGGTATATCCAATACCGCTGTTAATTACCTGGAGAGTTCCAGTTGCAATACCAGCGTTTCCAACATAGTCACCTGTTGCATTTGTTCCAAGTTGAGAAATAGTATTACCTAGTTGTAGATCTGTATCCTGGAGTGTGGATCCAATTCCGATTCTTGCAGTTCTAGAGGTAAACTCAAGTGGATTAGTAAGCAACCTAGCAATTTCTCCATTTCCTTTGGAGAGTTCTGGGTTATAGAACTCAACGGATCCATTCCCTACAAAATCTGCTCTGTATAATATGAACTTAAGATCTTCCCACTGACTTGGTTCCCAAGTTGAGGCATTTTGAGACTTAAACAGAGATCCAAGATATGGTTGGTTGGAGATAAAGGTTTGAGTGAGGATATCCTCTTCACCAATTCTAGAGATATATGCGCTATACTTAGTTGAGATAGAAGCAAGTGCGATTGCATATTCACTACCGCCCTCCAGATATACTGGAGAATTGAATGTAAATTTAGTTGGAACAGATCCATCTGCAGAAATGTTAACCTCATCAGGATCTAAAATAACCTCAGAGAATGGTACAACTTTTTGAGTTGGAACCCCACCATTCATTGTTCTAATCTGGAAAGTGATGGGAATATCATTGTCGTCCTTAGATGCAAGGAAGACTTCACAACTTGTCAGGAAGATACCTGTTTCATCATCAACCAAGAAAGACTGTGCCAGAGGATCATACCACTGAGTAACAGTTATGTTTCTGTCTTGTGTAGAAATAACATTAGTTGCAACCAACTGAGTTCCAGTTGTTCTTGCAGTAGTTCTCTCTCCAAACTCCTGCTTATTTTCAATTCTTGCATTTCTAACAGAGATAATATTCTCTTGTACAGTCTCTAGAGTTCCAGATGCTGTGAATGCTTCTTCTGCAATGGTATTTGCAGCACTCTGATCGTTGTTTTCATTATTAACCAGAGTAAATACTCTCTGTCCAGTCTCAAATCTTGGATTGTTTTGAGAGTTGGGATCGGGAATGTAGAAACTACCGATCAGAGTAGCACTAATATCGGATAGCAATCTGACTCTAGAAATTCGTGCCTGAGCACCACTGGTTTGTCCAGTCAGATACATGTCAGCTGCTGTGTATCCTTCAAACGCACCCTCAGGTTGATTTGCCAGAGAGAAAGTATCAACATTCAGTACAGTTGAAGTAGATGAATATGTTGATGGGAGAGTTGATCCATCATATGGATTTTGTCTGAATACAGTCAGAGGAGCATTATATGGGCCTTCTTTGTGGTTAGAGGTGGCAACTCTGAAAGTAATAGATGGAGTAGAATTCAGAACTTCTCTTGCTTGCGCTCCTGGTGGAAGCATTCTTCCAGTTACAGTTTCGCTAACTTGGAAAGTTCCAGAACTCATGGTGATTTCCAAGAGTTTTGGTGTACAATACTTGGTTACGTCCTCTCCATCAAAGAATGCATACATTCTTGTAGAAGGTTTCATTCTCTTAGAAACAAACTGAATGTTTCTAGATCTCATGAACGAAATGAGATTTCTATTAACGACTCTATCACCAGCAGAGGTAGTATCAAACTGCTCAGTAATAATAGTTCTGGTTCCACTTCTGGTTTGAATGCCAGTGTCTCTAACTTCTTTGAAAGTATCCTGAACAACAGTATCAGTGACAGTTTCTTGCCATCGTCTTTGTCTAGCTCTTCCACCAGGGCCTTGAACATTTCTGTTTCCGCCACCACGGATGATTCTTTCTGCTGATGTTTCAATAATTTCTTGTCCAGTCCACTCAGTTTCCCAAGCATTCCACACAGTAGGTGCAAATCCTGTTTGTGGATCAACATTCATAGTTCTGGATGCGATCTCCAGAGTTTCAGCGTAATTACCCTCAGTGTTGATAATTTTTGCTTCTAATCTTACAGTATCAGTCCATGTATCTGTTGCTGGAGTCAGTTCCATAGAACCATTCCAGAAACTTACCAAGAATGGTGTGACACTCTCAGTTCTGGTAGCAAAAGTCTGCTTTAACCATTCAGTTTCAGTATAATCCAAAGTAATAATGTCACCAGTCTTACTAATGTTGCTTCCTTCTGGTACAGCAAACTGAAGATCTGCAGCAGGATCATTACCCTCTACAGGGCCTAGGATCAAGTCAATAGAATCTGTGTGGTGTTGTGGACGCAGTTCCTTATTCTTAATATCAATACTATTTTTGAATTCTACGAATTCTTCTTGCGCCAATAGATTGCTAAAGTTATCTACAAAGAATCCAGACTTGAATTTATTCAGTCCGCTAGCATCAGGAATGAAAAGATTGGCAGTATTAGTTTCAAGTAAAGAAAGTGCAGTATAATATTCAAGATTCTTGATTCTATTCTCAAGTTTCTTGATGTCAACCATTCTATATCTCTTGTGATTCAAGAAACTCAGAGATGCCTGAGAAACATCATAGAGATATGGCGGAAGATTGATTGTAGCAATCTCAAGAGCATCTTCAACAGGAGCTGGTTTTTGAGGTTTCTCAGATGGAGTTCCATACTTAACTTGCATGGTTCCACTCTTTGTTACATAAACTCTATCAATTCTACCAAGGTAGAATGAGAAGTCAGTAACAATAGACTCATTAGATGCTAAGATATTTGCCGCAGAGTTTCCAGATCCAGTAAATGTTCTTCCATTAAACTCCAGAGGAGATCTTGCACCCTCACTAACAGTGTAGTCGGAGACTCTTGGGCGAATATCAATGAGATCCGTGTTTCTAATTCCATTTACAAACTGAACATCTCTAGCAAAGTCAAATGTGTCATAAGATGCTACGGTTGTAACATCTCCTTCATCAGTTGACTGATAATATCCAGTTTCAAAGTAAACTTTGAGTTTTCTTATGGGTGCCTTAGCGTCTTTCTTTCTTGTTAAGAAACCATAGTCATAGAAAGATGTATTTTGTCCATTATCGAACGTAAATCCTGAAGAAATTTCAAGACTAGGAATGGTAACATTTGCATTGACTGCTTGGATGTTAGATTCCTGGAAAACAATAACCTCACCAACTGCAAAATTAATATTATTTTTTGCAATAAACTGAATTGTGGAATCACTATTTCTTTCTGCTACAATTGCAATAGATCCTGTCGCTTGTCCTACAAATTGCTCTCCAATAATCAAATCAGAGGTTTTTCCAGTAGGCCCAGTGATTGAACTTAATTGAATTGTAGGTGCAGATGGATCAGAATTGTTGATAGATTCATAAACTGCATGAATTCTGACGATATCTGGAGTATTCAGAGAAATATTTTCGTCTTGAACTCTGGTTCCGAAAGGATAATTGCCAAAAGTGAGTCCATCACCCAATGTGGTTGATCCAATACCCGAAGAAGACAAAGATGATTTGTCTACTACGATGCTAATGACTCTATTTTTTAACTTAACCTTAGATTTTGGCTTTAATTTCTTGAGAGTTGCTACAAGAGTTGCTGAAGTGTTGTTAGATCCAAGGTTTCTAATTTGGATTTGAGTATTTCCGTTAGTAAACTCAAATTTATCAGAAGTTAATACCTCAGTAGATCCATCGCTTCTAATTAATTGATATCTTTCAACGTCAAATGGTTCAAAAGTCTCCTTTGTACTTGCAGTAACCACAGAACCCAGTTCATTATCAACAATATTGACTGAGAACGTTTTTCTAATGCTAATCGAAGCGTCAGTTAAGTCAATTTCAGCAATATTTTCCTTCGGCATCACTGTGTAGAAGGAATTATCGATAGATCCGTCAAGTGCAGATGCTACAACAGTGAAATCCGATACATTTAACTGAGTTGCTGGAAGTGCGCCATCGGTGACTCCAGTCACAGTGGTTACACCAGCAATATTGATAGAAGAACTAGCAACACTTACAACAGAAGCAAAAGTTGGATCATTTGATGTTGTATTTGTAAATCTTACAAGATTTCCGATCTTAATTCCACCGGGGAAAGATGGATTTGTGCTCACTACAGTTGTAATGCCTGCAGGAGTGCCATCAAAATATGCAGCAGAAATAGATGCAACACCAACGCTGAAAAATGTGGATTGAATAGTATCTGCAGAGAAATATGTGATAGTTGATGCACTACCAGTAATTGCATGAACAGATTTTACATCTCCAATACCAAAAGAAGTGACTGAGGTTGCAACTCTGGTGTTTGCTACGCCATCAAAGATGAATGATTCATTTTTGATGAATTCACCTGTTTTTTCATATACCGTTAAAGCAACTCCAGCAGCAACTGAAGACTTCAAGAACGCTGTTGCTCCACTATTCTCACCTTTGACAAAAGTAGGTGTTGAAAGTGTGATTGGTTCATTCAGAGTGATTTCTGTAACAGTCTGAACATCATATAAAGAGATATCCCATTCGTTAATATTAGAATTTGCAGCATTATATGAACCAGAGTCTAACTTAAAGTCATAAACTCTTGCAAGTCCAATTTCTTTACCTTGTTCACTTGTTGCCGCAGTTCCAACTCTTGCACTTCTAAGACTTAAGACAAAAGTATTGCCAATTCCGACTGTGGGAGCACCAAAAACTCTGTTTAACTTGAGTGTGGATCCGGTATTGTAATTGATTGCTTGATCTTCTAGAACTTTCAAAGTTCTAGGCTTCAATACATCAAGATATGTTGGACTAATAGTCTCAATCTCATATCCTTTTACAAATGCCTTACCTGGAGAGACTTTATATAGTGCAAGATCCTCTGATGGGGAGGAACCCCCATAAGTTAATTGATTTGCGTTGAATACACCTCTGTTTCCGAGGTTATCATTCAAAGAGTTCTTGACTACCAGATCAAAAGGAGTTACATAGTAGTCACCAGACTCTGCATATGTTCTTCTTGCCAGTTCATCCTGGATGAGAGCATAATCAGTAGACTGTTTTTTAGATCTCAGAATACCATTTGAAATGGTAGCGAGTTCAATGAAGTCATTATCGTTAAAATCGTCAGGTTGCTTCTTAATTAAAAATGCTGTGATTTTAAGTCTATCCGCACCTGGTGCAGAAAAGTTGTTAAATCCGCCTGCATTATCATTTAAAGTTGGATCAAGATCAGCATTGATGATTTCTTCTCTTAAAGTAAGTCCAATTCTATAACTTGGAGTAGAACCATACTGATCAAGAAGAATAGTCTGGCTATCTACGATTACAAATGAACCTTTTGCGAAATAAACACCATTTTGGATCGAAAATGCTGATCCAGTAGCTGCCGCACCGATTGGAATAGTGGATGCAAAGGGTTCACCAGCAGCAATGATGGTGTTTTCTGTAGCAATCGTCTCATTTGACGTTAAAAGTTCGCCATCAGAAAAAACTTGCGTTGTATTATTACTAGAATCTGATCCAAGGTAACTGATGTATAGTGTTGTATTTCCTGCTTCCGACTCAAAATCAACCAGAACCTTTTCTACTACTGCAGTTACTCCAGAAGTTTGTCCAGTGATTTTTGCGCCCATAAGGCGACTAACGTAATTGCTAACTGGTACACCAAGATAAGTGTTTACCAGTTGAACTGCAAAATAAGAAGTGTTATATGCCGTATTTCCTGGAATTACCTTAGCACCCTCTTTAAACAAGTGCTTGCCAAAAGTTTCAACCTGATTTTGCAGGATGGACTGGAGATTGTTTAATTCTCTAGCTTGTACTGGATAACCAGGTTTGAATAAAACCTTGTAATAGTCATTATTCGCATCAAAATCGTCGAAATATGGCGCGACGTTAAGATTAGTTTCTTGTGGCATAATTCTTTAGAACTGCAAAATGACTTTAATATCTTCTTTTTGATTCACTGATCTAGTGATCGAGGGCCTATTATCTACATAAATGATGTTGCCTGAGTATTTCTCTACTTCAGGATTGGCAATTCCACTATCGAACTCTTGTCCAAGATAATATGTCTTATTATTTATTACGGTTGATAAACCTGTAAAGATTGTATCAATACCTAAAGTCACTGATCCACCAACAATATCAAACGATCCGCCAGTAACAGTATCAGCAGTAAATCTATTCAGAGAGAATCCATATTGTGGGGAAGTATCCTTGGTTCCATCGGTATTAAAACCTGCCATGGTTCTGTCTTGCCAATACTTCAAGACACCAGTTGTTTGATCATAAGAAACAACTTTTCCTACTGCAGTAGAACCAATACCAATCGTTTGAGTGATTAAAACATCATCCTCAAAAGTAGCAGAACTATATCCAGTTCCAACCAATCTCAAAGCATATGTTGCCGCGGCTTTGTTCAGATCTAAAAGATCTGTAGATGAATATGCCTTTGGATTTTCTACAATACCAACTCTTGCAATCTGGTTTCCAGTGATAAAATCTGGGTTTTCAGTATCGTTTTCAATTCTAGAATAAACCAAAGAATTGAGTGCTCCCAACTCTTTGTAGACATTTGCGCCATGTCCATCCTGAGAAGGAATGATTACGTCAAAAACTGGAGTTGTAGTTCCTGTTGGAACATTTCCACCAACTAAATCAAGAGTTCCAAAAGTGTATCCACTACCACCATTTGAAACAGTGACGGACTCAATCTTAGAGTTGTTATTTACAACAACAGTTGCCTCTGCACCTCTTCCATCACCTTTGATGGGAACTCTGGTGTAAGTTCTATTTGCTGTTCCTAATCCAACACCTCTGTTAGTGACAGTTACAATCTTGATTTGTCCACTAGAAGAAGCATTGTTTCTAACTGCAGTAATATTTGCATCAGTAGTGGTTGTCCAGTCAGCAGGAACTGGTAAGAAGTTTGTGGAGTCAAACTTAGTGATGTCACTTGGACTGATCGTAAACAGATATTTCCAAATATATCCATCACCACTTGTACCTGCTTCTCTTGGTTCTAAATCAGTAAAAGTGGGTTCGTCAAGAGATGCTCTGCCACTTGGGTTCTCTGGATTAGTTCCATTTTGAAGACAAATATAAACTCTATAATCAGAGTTCATTACATAATAATTTGCTCCGTACAAAGTTGTGGCATTTGAAGGTTTTGATGGATTTTCTGCCTTAATGTCATTTCTATACATGTCATATGTGACACCAGATGCCCAAGACACCTTTCTTACAACTCTCTTGATGTCAGAAGAACTAATCTTCTTGAGAGCAATCATTGTGTCCCAATAACTATTCTCCTCATTAAAACTATCTCTAGGATCAGGCGGACTAGTATCCCAAGTTGATTTCACCTCTGTTGGATTTGGAAGTCCAACAAAAGTGTAATAAGAATTACTAGTCGATGCCACACTGGCAACAAATTCTTTTGAATTTAGGATACGAAGTTGATCAGTTATGATTGCTGCCATTTTTAACAGGGCTTTTTTGGTTATTTATCTACTTAAATTACAAGTAGTTTTGGAATTTTAAAGGTGAGGATCTGGTAATAACTGCTGACGTAGAAATTCCAGCAGAACCATTTAACGTATAAGAATTAAATGCCTGAGCATCAACTCTTGTACCTAAATCAATTCTTCCCCATGAATAGTTACCATAGAATTCTGTAAGTCCAATTCCAGTGATATCTCCCAAGTCTTGAACACTTACAGTGACTCTTCTTACATATGTGATACCAACTCCTGCTACTGCGGTTGTTGCTGTAGAAACAGCAGCGACTTCATAAACACTATCTAGGAATTGTGTTGTTACGCCAAGAACAGTATTATCTTGATAGAGTGATGTGACACCACTACCAACATTACTATTATTTACCACGAAATAATATCCTGTCTGAATACCACTAACAGTAACCGCAGTTCCTACAATATCAATGTCTCTGAGAGCCGAGTCAATGGGAATGAAGAAGTCAAATGTATATCCCGTCGATGCAACACCGACAGATGTTGAAGTTACTCCAACAATGGATCCAAAGTCTCCAGAATAAGAATCCGTGGTGTTATCTTCAGAGAGAGAATTTGCAACTTTAATAATTACGTCAGGAGGAGTTGCGGAAGTATACGCAGTTCCTGCTCTAGTAACAGTGATTGCAGAGACTGCATCCCCAGTTAAGGTTGCAGTTGCCGTTGCCGTTGTTCCCAAACCAACAGGGATATCACTACCATTGACAAATGTTGTCTTAGGTGCAGAATAAGCAAATCCAACTGGATCTGCAATTATAACTGTTGGTGCTGAAGTGTATCCAGTTCCACCATAACTAACGACAATCTCAGAAATAGTTCCTGCGATAGAAACAACCGCAGTTGCTGATGCACCAACGATATTATCTTGTGAAGTTAAAGTAATCTTCTTAGTGCGTGCTTCAGTGTTATTTTCTTTGTCATTGTCGAAAAATGTTTTGACACTTTCGACGAATGCGATACCAGAAGAAACTCCTACAGGTTGAATAAGGAAGGTAGTTGGGAAGACAAGAGGTTCGACTTCTTTTCTACTCTTACTTACGACTTGTCCATCAATAATTTTGTCAGCCTTCTGCTTACACCAGTCAACACGACGTATGTTATCTGGATTAGAATCAATTCCAAATCCATTATATGCATTGGTATCTACAGAGTCGGTGGCAAATACTTCAGTTACCAGGCGCTTCTCTTGATCTTTAATTTGTAAGGTGTCGCCATCTTTAACAGTTTCAAGAATATCGCGGAACACAACGTCAACATCTCCACTTCCTTTATAGAAAAGAATCTTACAAGTGTCTCCAGTATAATCAGTATCAGCACCTTTTGGAGCAGATGTGAATGTCAAAGTAGAACCACCATCTAAAGTGTAACCTTCACCGGGGACTTGGAGGATGTCATTCAGGAAAACTAACAGGGTGTCTTGGACAACAATATTAGAACCTGGAGCAGATCTGATAGTTACAGGTGCAGATGCAGTTTTAAGAGTAAAGGATCTCTTAACTCCATCAAACTGATCTTGAATAAGATCCAGAACTTGCAGTTCACCGAAGTGCCATGCAGAGAACGAATCAGATTCTATTGCACCAATAGTGATTTGAAATTCTTCAAACGTCTTGGTGGTATCTGTAGGAATCCCAGTCATTCCTCCGATAGGAACAGTAAGGACATCTCCTACTCCGTATCCATAACCATTATTTTTAAATTCAAACTGAACTACACTAGATCCTTGTCCTACAACAATGTTTGCCTTTGCCTGAGTTCCGCCACCACCAGTCAAGGAGATATTGGAATAAGAAACAGGATCATCAAATACTATATCTAAAGGTTTTGTAACTGTACCACCTCTAGCATAAAGATGTCCTCTAGTAGAAACACCTGAATTAACAACAAAAGAAGTACTATCAATAACTTTTGTTACTGGAGTTCCTCCTGCAGCAGGATCAGTTCCACTAGTAGAGAAATTAGCGGTTCTAGGAGCACGAATTGCTGGTATTACAAATCCCCCAGTTTTATGGAAAGTAGGAACAGTTGAAACACCAACGGGAATTACAAATTCAGTAGTGCTATTAACAGCAGTTACAGGAGAACCAGTATAATAAGGATCAGTAGTTCTAGGATACGTATGTACACCCACCCCAGCATCTAAGTCACAAGTCATTCCAATACCAGAAAGAATAACAAAACTTGATTTTCCAGTAGTAACTAAACCATGAGCAGATGAAGTAGTCACAGTCATAATACCAGCAGTATTATTGTAATCCACCGTACTAATAGCCACTGCTGGTGCATATTCACAAGTCAATGCAATTCCAGAAAGTATAACTTCATCACCAACATTTAATTCATGAGCACTAGAAGTAGTAATAGTCGTAATTCCAGTTATAGAGGTATATCCCACATTGGATACATCTCTCGTAATATAAAATACTTGTCCATTAGTAACGGCAACTCCCGTAATATGTCCATTTTCAATCTGTGCAGTACCAATACCAGTTATATTAGGAAGTCCTGTACTAAAGGTTTGAATCCCAACATGGACAGTTTGAACACCTACTCTATATCCAGAACCACTATTTCCAATACTAACGGATGTAATAGTTCCTGCTGAAGAAACAAGGGATGTACCTCCTGCTGCAACTAAAGGTTGATATCCAAATCCAGCAGTGGATCCAACAGATACGATGATTCCACCAACAGGAATTGTTGCATTATTTGGATCAGATGCCAATGATGTTGCTGCACCAGTAAATGTAATCGTGGATATTCCAGATCCTTCAGAAAGGGTATAATCCTGATTAGATGTCAATTGTCCAGTTGGACCCTGGAAGATATTACTGATCAGAACTGTTGCATTGTTGGTACTAAATCCAGTAACATTTTCACCATTAGACTTAAGTGTGAATTCCTTAGTCGTAGCATTGAATCCATCCGAGATGTCATCAAAGACATAGTTGTTATCATAAGTTTTTGTAGAACCTCCTACAGATCCAGATCTTAAGAATGTTCTACCTTGGAATGTAGAGAATGTTGTGATTCCAGTAAAGTCTCTTTCGTCAGGTGAATTTGTTGTAGTACCGATAGGAGTTGGGCCTTGAGGTGCAGTGTAGAAGTTGATTGTGTTATCTACAATGTTGTAAGATCCATTCACCTTGGTAACAATAGCATTTTCTGTATGAATCGCTACAGTTGTTCCCATCCATCCTCTATCTACCAAGATAGCATTTGTGGTTCCGATACCGATAGTATTGATCTTCATGATCTCATTATCAATCTGAATCAAGTCTCCACCGAAGAATGATGTGATTCCAGACACCTTCATGATGTCCTCAGTGGTGAAGAATGTTGAAGTGATACCAGTGGTTGTTGCGGTAGCAACGATTGGAGACTGGATCATATTATCCAGAGCAATCAAACACTTAGTGTTTTGATTTCTTGCAGTGAACGCATGTGCAGTACTAACACCAGCAGTAATAATACCAACAGGAACTGCAACTGATGCTAAAGCATTTTCAGCAGAAGATGCAATCTTAATAGTGGAGTCATTAACCTTAATAGCATAAAGTGGAACTCCATGCGTGGGTAAGAAGTCAGTAGCGCCAATTCCAGGGAACGTCGTATTCTCAATTCCAATTGGAGTAGACGCTTCTACATAACTATAGAGAATTTCCTCTCCACTAACAAAGAAGTGATCAGGAACTACCAAAGAATCCTCAGAAAGAGAAATGATATCGGTATCAGAAGCATCAACATCTCTTCTAAAGATCTCTGATTCTCTATGTCTGAGTGTAAATGCTCTCAGAACATTCGCTGAAGTGCCCGTGTAAGTTCCATAAGACGCTTCAATAATACCATTGTTCAATCTAAGTGCTGCATTACCAAAATCGGCTGGTGTTACTTGCTCAATCGCCATCTGGAAGACGCGAACTTGAGTTGCGGTGCTTGCAGGTGGAGTAAATTGTAAATGAGTATTAGTTGATGTCCTCAAGGCACCAATGGTTCCGATTCCAGTTACAGTTGTTACATTACCATATTCTGTGACATAAACATCAGAAGAATCATTTACAACAACAACTTCAGAGACTTGATATTGACTATTAGTCGTATCTTCAATACTTACAACATAGTATGCTGCTTGATAATCATTATCTGCAGTATGAGTGTAAGTTGCGATCGTATGGATTCCTGGGGTTCCAGAAGATGCAATCGTGGTTTGATGGGAATCAATCAGTCCAATACCTTCATCAGGGTTTCCAATGGCAATCGTGTTACCAATACCACCACCAGCAGCAGTTGGAAGGAAGATTCCAAATACTTGCGTTGTACATGCAGTGCCAGCGTTTGGAGTAAACGAAACATTTAAGTTCCCTCCACTAATATCACATTCATATGTTCCAAGTCCAACCGTACCAAAATTGCTGTAATTATTACTGGTAAGTTGATTATATTCAATGAGTTCTGCATCTGTTCCATCATGAATTAGATTTAGTTCATCATATTCAAATACGCCTTCATCATTATTGATTTCGACAATTAAGTGAGCAGATCTGTAAGTCGAAGCAATAGAAACAATATTTGTTTCGGAACTGAAATTTTCTTTTTGGAAAGTTTCGATTCTTGCAACATCTCCCAATGATGTTGATCCAACACCTGTTATGCTATTGTTAAGTCCAATATTGACAAACGAAACATTGAAGTTGTTGGCAGAGAATTTAGTTGGGAAGAAGAGAAGTTCTCCTTCAGTTCCAGAAGTTCTAAAGTCAAAGGAACCCATGTCATAACTGGTTTCTACTCTTCCATACTGAGAAATAAATGTTCTTACTCCATCCTGAAGAACAGAGACAAACATGGTTTGTCTTTCATCAGTAAATCTTCTGTCTTTAATGAATGTGAAGAACTTATTAACTCTTTGGTTAATAGAGAATTTACCAATCGCAGAGAATCTATCTACTCTTGGTTCATTATTAAATTGAGGACTGATATCATCGATGGTTAAAACTCTGTTTCCAACTGAATTAAAGTAGTCAGTAAGAATTCTAGACTTGAAATAGATCTGATCGGAAATCGTTTGAGTTCCAATAATCAGAGCGTTTTCAGTTACTAAGTCAAAGTCCGAATAGCATTGAACATCGATAACAGCGGGTACATCAGTAATAATGTCAATAGTTGATCCAGACGCCTTAGTGAATGCACCTCTGAAGTTTTCATCTTGAGTCTCAATGACATGATCACTGAACTTAAGTAAACCTGTAGGGTGAGCAAGAGCACTTACTGCATCATTCCAAGTCTCATATGAGACTTTAGATTTGAGAGAGTAAGAGAACTGCTGATAATAGTTGTTATCAGGAATTCTTTCTGTATGGAAGTTCAGGAATCCAGTCTCTTTTTGCCATCCCTTTTGAACAGTGGATGTAGCATCAAGTCTAGATTGTGCATTGAAGTTGACAACCTCTTTTACAATACTCTGAGACTTGGAAGTTCTACCAGAAATTTTATCTCCGACTTGGAAATCAACCTTGGTGTTAATCTTAAGAAGTTCTACTTGAGCATTCCATCTTTCAACCGTTCCAATCTTGTCTCCTGAAGTAACAACTTCACCTGTTAAGAAGGTAGGTTTCTTAATGATGGCATTAAATTCTGGGAAGTCTTTTTCTGGAATAATTCTTGGAGAGGAGTTCAGAACATCAAAGTTACCTGGAATCTGTCCACTTGCAAGAAGATCAACCATGGTATAGGTTACAACACCAACTGAACCACCGAGAGGAATGTTTACATCAGTCAATTGGAATAAGGCATAATCATAATCAGAGGAGTTATATCCATTACCAGTTGTTCCAACTCCAACACTTACGCCTTCAACCAGAATCTTGTCACCAACAGAAAGTGGAGCACTGTCACTAAAGGCAGTTGCTAAACCAACAGTTACTGTCTTATCGCTATCATCATATGTAATGCTGTTGATGGGGATACCAGTAGAGTTATCTACAGGAATGATTGTTGGTTGAACGTTGCTGATTCCTTTAGTATTTTTAAGAATCGTGACTTTGGTGTCACCAACTTCATAAGTTAAATCAACATCATCGATAATCTTTCCAGTGAGTCCATCAAGAACTACAAGATTTGGTGCGATAGTATAGTTCTTACCTGCAGAAGTAATACCAATTTCATCAAATACTACCAGAGGATCAACCAGAACAACTTCTGGCAGATTTAAGACAGGACGAAGAGTGTTGTCAGTAGGATAATCAAATCCAATGTCCTCAATAGTAGTCGATACGATCGATCCGATTTCAGTGCTGGATGGTTGTAAGATTGCTCCATCTCTAACTGGATTGGTAGATACTCCAACAATTGAAGATATACCAACGATGTAAGGATAACCAAATCCGTTGTTCTGGAATTCTATCTTGGAGATAGGGCCATAAGCAACACTAGAATCAGTCTCATAAGACAAAGTTGCATTAGAGGAAGTATAAGAAGCAATCTCAGGAACTTGTTTGGTGTTGTATATAAACGTGTTTGTAGTCAGTCCTGCAATTCTATGAGTTCCAGAATACTTACTAGATTCAATTTTGATTAGATTATTGTTCAGAACACTATCATCAACAACAATTTCTTTCTTGGTAGTAGGAATAAACTCTTCTACTACAGGAGTTGCTTTGTAATACAGTTTGGTAAGAACGTTGCTGTTGATCTTTAATGTCAATGCAGCAGTTGTATCAACACCAACTCTACCAGTTTTCGTAACTTCAAAGGTATCAGAAGACTTACTTGTATCATACTCATAACTGAAGTCACTATCAGAATAAAGGTTAAAGTCAAATGCGGAATAGTTTACTCCAGAAACACTGAACGATAAAGAGGAGTCTGAAAGATCAAACTTAACAGTCTCATTTGAGAAGACTGTTTTGTGAGGATTGATTGGAGAAATAGTTCCAGCAGATGCTGAAGTGATGCCTACAAAAGTAGGATCAACCTTAGTGACGTTATATGATGTTGTTGCAAGTTTAATCTTATCATCAGTGAATGCAAAGACGTAATAGATCTTCTCATCCATCAATCCATCAGATGGTGTTGACGCAGTGTGAATTACTTTATCACCAGTAACTAATCCGTGATCCGCAATGGTGATAGAGTTTTCTGCGGTGTCTACATTACCTGCAGTGAAATCTTTTGGATCGAATACAAATCTTCTATTGTGATCGTTATACTTGACAGAAACGCTTGTAGACACCCCAGAGATAGTGTTTACATAGACATTGTTACCCAGGGATAGTCCATGAGTTGATGCTGTAGAAACAGTAACAACATTCTTCTTGACACTAGCAGTTACAACATTATCTTTGTTAGTTGTAAAACTGTGTTGTTGTCCTGTGCCAATTCCAGTGAAGTAGAGAAGTCCGTCATTTGCAGTTGTAGTAGCAGCCCCAACAAAAGTTCCAGTGCTACCAAGTGAAATGGTTACTGTAGACAATCCAATACGATCCTTGGAGATTCTAGCAACGTAAACTTTTTCTGGAATATCAAACTGATTAGAAGCACCGACAGTGGAAACTCCGATTGAAGAACCATCATACGAATTATATGTAAGGATGTCTCCCGTATTCAGTTCATGGTTGGGAAGGAAGATTGCTCTTGTCTGTACAAACAGTTGAGTTTTTCCTGCTCCTGGATTAGAGAATGCCAGGGTAGTTCCAATACCAACGCCACTTTCATTTCCTAATGCTACTGCTTCGATAGGATTGAAATAAATTTCTTTATTCAGTTCAAACTTAACACTGGTTTCTTTCTCACTAGTGGAGAATCTGAACTTTCTAGTTCTCTCTACTAATTGAGTCGTAGCAGTATGTGCAACAGATACTGTACCCTCCACAGATCTCTGAACTCTAACTCTAGAATTCAAAGCATCAACATTCAGAATTTTAATTCTTTCAGAACCAATATCATAAACATCATTTTCTCTGATGTTAAAGATGTTGGTAAGAATTTCGCCAGAAATACCAAAATAAGTTACGATTCCAGTAGCACCTGCAGTTCCAACTCCAGATGTTAATTTGAATAGAGAGGAAGTAATGCCAATAGCAAAAGATCCCTTCAGATAAGAACTAGAAGTGTTAATTCCTTCAATACTTACAATGTCAGCAGCAGAGAAAAGATTTGTTGCTGTAGAGAAAGCAACATACTGATTATCAGTGTCTAGTCTTAGTGGGATAATTTCAAGAGAATCAATGCTGCTTGATGCAACACTAACAGAATTAACTACTTTGCCACCAACTCTAGAAACTTTTGCAGATGCAGGAGTTGTGGGATAATCATTAACAGTTTCAAATTCAATTTTGTCACCAACTTGATATCCATTTCCTCCAGTAACAATACCAATACTTTGAATCGTTCCTTTGCTGGTATTGTTAATGTTAATAGTTTGCCTTTTTACACTATCGGGTTGAAACAGATAGTTATAAGATGTGCCAGCAATATCAAGTTGATATGGAGAAGTGTTTCTGAGATACTCATAATTATTCAGATCAAAATTATCTTGATTGTTATCCTCAAAGTTAAATGAGTTTGGTTTAGAATAGTAGGTGTTACCAATCAGATATGGGAACTCAGGTGATCTGAGTCCTTTGAAAGGCCCACTGCTATCAAGATTAGTGGGATCAATAGTTGCAAAATATGCATAAACTCCATTTGGATAATCTGGGGTAATGCAGAAACGTCCATTATGTTCATCCAGATCTCCATTATCAAGGAAAACATAGTCATTAACAAAAAAACCATCAGTAAACAAATCAGGACGGTTTGCCAGATTTGTTTGCAGTTCATATCCAGATTTCATAGATCTGACTGATCCACCAGTAGGAGTGTCATATCCATATGGGCCATAGATTGGATTTCCATCATATGCCCAACCAATGATTGGTGAGTGATATTCAGATTCAATTTCTAAGTTGTTTAATCTGATAAGATCAGCAGTTCCATATCTAATTGCGTTTTCTTGAGACTTAGAAAAAACAGATTCTCTAATACTTCTTGGTGCATAAATGTGAGAATATTGAATTCCATAATTTTCATTTTGAGATAAACTCAAAATTCCGTCATCATCTGTCAACTTATCAAAATATTTTTGGAATAAGTTAATGTTCCACTTTTGTAAGTTAGAACTAAATCGTGCTCCAGATCCTGCAGGAATAATTGTAATAGAGACATCATCTGTATAATCAGATCCAGAATTTTTTACGATTACTCTACTAATTTCTCCATTGTTCAAAACAGCAACTAATGTTGCATTTTTTCCAGAACCAGAAACAATCAGATCGGGAGGTGCATTATATCCACTTCCAGATTTGGTTACCAAAACTTCTTGAATTCTTCCATTACTTACAATAGGAAGAAGTTCTGCATTATGTCCACTAAAAACTGTTACCAGTGGTTGTCTATCAAAGTCAATGATATCGGAGGATCCATAACCAACTCCATTATCAGTTACCTGAACACTTTCAATCGTTCCTCTGAATACAGGTTGAACATCCGCTTCAAAATTTTGTCCAGTGAAAGTAGAAACTCCAATCTTACCTTGAACAGATACAGAGATTGGTTCATAGTTGAATGTATGATTACCAGATCCTACGGAGTTAAGATTAATGTACTGAGTGGTATCATAGAATAATGACTTCACTGTTGTTCCAACTCCAACAGAAGACAGGGCAAAGTTGTTCTCATCAACTACGGTGACATAATATGATGTATCTGCATTTAGTCCCAAAATTTGAGTGTCACTAAACGTATAACGAACTAACTCTCCAGAAGTGTACTTATGATTTGGAATATTGATGTAATTGAGAGCAGTATTGATTCCAGATACACCTGCTGTTCTTTCTTTGCTTTCATAATTAGATCCTGGTTCTACTGCAGTGATATTAGAAATAACTCTTTTCTTTTCAACTGCTTCTAATCTATGAATACCCGTACCAATTGCAGTTAAATCTAAAGTGTTTGTATTTAAAACTGCATCATCTTTCGTTGGATGTAGAGATACTGTATGCGAATCAACAGTTCTTACATAATACTTTGCATCAGTTACAATTCCAACAATTCCAGTCTGATTGTCTGTTCTATAAATGATTTGTTCGGAGTTTCTAAACTTGTGGAAAGTAGAGAATCCAATAGTATTAGAAGAGATACCAATAGTAACAGAATCCGCTGCATTAAATGATTCTACATGAGCAATCATATTGGTATTGATCTGTGCTACAGCACCAATACCATTACCACCAGAGATTGTAATAATGGGTTCCTCAACATAGTCAAATCCACCATTAATAACTTCAATTCTCTTGAGAGAACCTTTTACGTTACAGTCTCCAGTCGCACCTGTTCCAACACTATCATTAATAACCAATGTGGGAGGATTGATTACATCGTATCCATCTCCCGAATTTGACACAATGATATCTTCAAGTCTTCCATAATAGACATAGTTTCCAGACTTATAATTTAAAATTTCTACGCCATTAATTAAGATACCAGTTTTACCAGACTCAGTGATATATGTTCCACTTTCTTTAACTGGTTTAGAAATTCTCCTGAAAAGTTTCTGATGCTCAATGTCTTTGGCATAAAAATCAGCAGGAATTAGAGTATTTGAAGTTACAATTCCAGAAACAGATACATATTTTTCTCCCGAAAGATTTGCCTGACTGATTGATATCTTAAACTGATCACTGTCAATTCTTCTAATATAGTAAATTCCCTCAGATAAATTATCAAATCCACTGATAGTTTCTACTGATTCACCTTCAACTGTTGATGTTGTTACATTTTTTTTATAGTAAACAGAATCTCCAGTAAAGTATCCATGGTTAGTAAAGGTAAATGTGTCTCCATCAAAAGAACCACTTAAATCAACCTGCCTTGTGATTGGTTGTAGTGCATTTTTGGAATAATATGGAAGGGAAGAAGATGCAACCAATAAGTTACCATCAAAGTCTGCATATGTATTAGAAACATCAGAGGTATAATTTTCAATATATCCAAACTTGGATACCGAAGAAGATTTTAAGTTTGGATTTGTCGTTACTCTCTGTACAGTAATGGTGTTACCAACAGGAATAACAGATCCAAAAGTTGCAGAAAAAGTTTTGGCGTTTAAAACACTATCAACATTTGCAAATAACTCAGTGTTTCCTGCAATAACAACAACCCGAGTTCCTATTACAAAATTATGTGGTGCTAAACAGGTAATTCTGTAAGATTTATTACTATCATCAATTAGTTCAGTTGCATCAACACTAAAAGAGGGAGATATATTATAAATCCAACTGTAAGCAGCAGGACTACTAGTTGTAATACCAAGAGATTTAATTCTTGCTGTATCTCCATCAGCATAGTAATAAGTTTTGGGAGAATTAATTTCAACATCAGATAAAACTGATCCAATTCTCAAGTCAATTCTAGTTGTGGTTCCTACACCAACATATGCATATGAGGTGCAATTGATTCTAATATCAGACTCTCTAGATGTGGTGCTTGTAACACCGTCAACTTTTAAGAACTGATTGATAGTCTTTTCAGTATAAGTTACAATACCAGATCCTACAACCAGTTCACCAGAATCTGGGAATCCGATAGTTGAATCTACATCAATTGTAGTTGCACCAATTGAAATTTCATTAACTGCTTTTGTTTTGGGATGAACAGAAAAGTCTCCAAGAATACTTCCACTTCTATCAGTGTCCTTTGCATAACCAAAGTCAAGAGAAATTTTATAATAGTCTTTTCCACCAAGAAATAACTTTTCAACATCAGCAATAGTTGCAGATGCTCCTTCAATCCCATAATCTGCTCTTGCAATGCCAGTTGTTCCAATAGCAACATTTGTAAAATTATCTTGAAATATTGTTTGATTTTTTAAATCTAAAGGAGTTCTAACTCCACTATCTAAATTAGTTCCTGTGGCGGAAATAAAATCAACTACAAGATCTTTGGTAACTCTATATTGAGCATCAGATGGTTTGAAAAGAAACTCTTCTGGACGAATAACTTCTACAGTTTCTCCATAGAGAGCACCAAAAAGAATTTCAAATGCTCTATCAGTTCCTTTTGACTTATAGAAAGAACTTGACTCAGAAACAAACAGTTTTTCATTGAGATTAGTAAAAAGATCTCTTTGATCAAATCCAGGAATGAACTGTTTCTTAATCTTGAGTAAGAACTCATTTAATAATAACGCACTGAGATTGACAACTGTCGATCCAGAAATATGACTATCTTGTTGTGATTGTGTGAAAGTTAACTTATCCGTTTTATCTAAGTTGTGATATGAAGTAACTCCACTAAATCCTCTGATACACCCAGTAAATGAATTGGGAGTCTTTTCTGTATAGAGAATGATCTCATCATCAATTTGAATCAGTCCATTTTTATCGGGGAACTGATACGTTCCAAGAACATTATTACTAAGATCAAATTCAATACTGATTGTATCGTCACCGATATCTAAAAATGCTGAAGTCTTAGTTGTATCAGTATTATTAGTTAAACTCTCCAGCTTAAGATATTGATCAATGTTGTTGAGTAAATCAACAGATGCTCCAGGATATTCTTGAGAAACATAATACTGTTTTAAAAACTCTCCAACCAGAGGAAAGTCATCCCTAACGTAAGATGGTAGTTGACTACTAACTACATCTTGAATTTGAACTCTTTGAAGATCTGTAGATATCATTTTACGTCAGTTAGTAGGAATATCCGCTGGAGGGGTTTGAAGAGGGCGTAGACGGGGTGCTAGAGGTGCTAGATACTGGCAGTTGTGTGATATGGCAATTATTATTTTTGACACGAACAAGGTGCAGTATATGTTGTCCTAGTGGTGGCGGTTGATGTTGATGTTATAGTATTATTTACTGCAGTCGCCGAAACCGTTCCTGGTGGGCCTACAATTTCATTTGCCAAAAGAACTGGTCCGCGAACTAAAGAACCATTTGCAAAACTAGGACTTACAATGTAGTTACTTCCCGAGATATCATTACCTGAAGAAATGTTATCTGGTTTTGATGTTACAGTTGTATATCTCATATCAAGTTGGATATACAAATCTTGAAGTCCAATTACATCATTTGAATACGGAACTGCACTAACCTGAATAAGAGGGAATCCCTCATTCATTGTTGTACTAGTAATCATCAATGGACTTAATTTTACTTCGCCTTTAATGTAATCAACCATTCCACAATTTGATTTTACAACTCTTGCTTGCGTTGGAGAATCAAGTTGAATTAAGTTGACAACTCCAGTTTGAAGATCACTGTTTGGGAAATCTGCAAGATAAACTGTACCAACAATACCACTTACACTAAATCCTGAAGATTTAATATTGTAACCGATCTGTCCACCATGAGTTCCGTGTCCATGGTTTTTAATGTAAAATCTATTACCAAAACAGAGCTCGTATTCAGCAAAACTATTTAACACAGGCCTCAAATCCCTTCTCATCTCAACTGATGTGATGTTTGAGGTAATTGAATCTGCGCTGTCGTCGATAATTTTTAAGAACTTACTGTACTTAAATCTTGCACCAAACTTATTGACTTCTTCAGAATCAGCAAATCTTTCAATATTCCTTGTTACGACATCAGTAACAGATGATGCGGACTTTGCAATGTTACTGTTATAATATGCATTAACAGTTGGTTCAACATAAAGATATTTCAAATCAATAATTTTTGGTATGATACCAGCAACAGAATATTTCTTAACGTCAGAAATTAAGTTCTGTTTGATACTAGATGATAAGAATGCACCATTGATTGGTTTAATCGTAATAAAAACTTTTCCAAACTGTGGAGGATCTAACTCCTCTCCACCAAAAGCAGCAACAGATTCTGCTTCAGGATAGATTGTTGGAATGATTGCTTCATAATCAGATGCAGTTACTGCTCTATTTTGAGAAGCATAGATTCTGGTTGAATATTTTTTAATCGATGAGACACTCTCAACTTCTTGTCCACCAAATGCAATTGTATTCACAGTAACTGGTGAGATACCACCAGTGATTGCAGTTGAAAATCGGAGATCCGCTGCATTTCTAGATGTGGTTAATTTACCAATAAAGCTAAATGTGCTGTTTCCATTGGCAAGTGGGCCATTTGTAACCAGATAAGATACTTCGATTGTAGATGGCGATTCTAATTTAATGCCATATACACCATCACCGAAGATTAGTTCATATCGCTCGTCTTCGATCTCCTGCACCCAATACACGGGTGATGAAGGGGTAACATTGAACAAACTATCAGACTGAGTGTATTTCCTGCTAATTTGCGATCCAGAGGATGGTTTAACACTTACTCTAATAGTTGCAGTGTCAATATTTGCATTAGGTAAGATAAATCTCTGATTGGGATCAAATGAATCTACAGTAAAGGTAGTATTAATATATGTTCCTTGTACAATGGCAATATTATCGAAGTTTGCTACTTTATCATTAACTATAACTGTAATATCATCTAAGACATTAAAAGTATAACTATTTCCGCCAAAAATCTCTGATGTTGCCATCGGGCCTTTGTTCAAAGTGATAACTTCTGGTTGCGATGAAAGTCCAGAGGTATTAACAAAAAATGAAATATTTGCTTTCGATGCTCTTCTACTTCTTGGAACATATCCAATATTTCTTGCAAGTGATACAACATTCTCTCTTAATGTTGCACTATCAATGAATACCTCATTCGACAACATGTTAGCGTTGTATGAGGTTATATACGTATTATACGCTAAAACGTCAATAATTGTTGATAGGTTAGATCCTTCAAAATCATAATCCGTAAAATTAGAATTAGATCTTAAATAATCTTTGATAGATGTTTTGATCTGATCAAAATCGAGATCAGAAAAGTTGACTAATGGCATTATCGTGTCGGTTGTAACGCGAACGTCAGTTGTTGTTGTGTATGAGCTTCAATTCCAACGATATTATATTGAATAGTAACGTTCAATTCTCCATTATTAAAGTCGGGAAGAGCAGTAACTTCCTGTAAATCGACTCTAGGTTCAAAGGTATTAATCACATATTCAATTTCATCCCTTACTTCTGAAGCAATAATATCGTCTAATGGTTCAAAAAGTAATGAATTTACTCTAGATCCCAGTTCAGGGTTAAAAAATCTTTCTCCTGGATCGGTAAGAACTAAATTTTTTACTGATCTAGCAATCGCATATTCATTTTTAAGCGCCAAAAGATCATAAGTTAGTGGACTAACCTGAAAACTAGGCAAAATGTCTTTGAATTGCTTACTTTGGCGCTGTACAGGCATTACATATAGTACTCTATATGGTTATTTATCACTAAAATCTGAAGAAATTTCTTCAATTTCACGTTCTTTTACAGTTTTCCAGAAATATTCGTCTTCTTTATCCATTCCAAGACGTTCAAATCCATTTTTAAGTTCAATTAAGTTATGAGGTGGGTAAATATGTCTCAAAATAAAAAGTGCGTCCAGGTATCGACTTATCCGATATCCAAACGCCTTTTATGAATTCTCCATGTCCACTTTGATGATCTGTCAAATCACACTTCCATTGATGGAGGATTACAAATAAGAGCATCCATTGTGAATTAATGTATCTGCTTCTATGTATTTAGAAAATCCTAGAGATTTCCGCTCAAAGCATACAAAGGTATGTATATGTTTAGCGATTTTGAGGCATTGATGTAGCATAAAGAATAGTTGCAGATGGCATATCTGCTTCAAACAATCGTTTTGCTTCTGCCTGACATGCTGCTTCTACTTTCTTATTAAATCTTTTATTACCAAAACTCTTTAGTTTATAGGTAACTTGATAAGGATATTGTTTCATTTACCTTGTCCTTGATATGCTTTCTTACGTCCATTACGAGAGGTTGGACTGAGTTTAGTATATTGTGATTTACCTTGACGAGTTTTCTTCGGTGTACTCTGAATATAACATCCGCCCTTCATTATTACCATGGTTAATCTCCTTTAATTCAATAAGTTCTGGATTTAAATCTTCTCCCGAGAAAAAGCGTTCGGAATAAGTTTGTAAGATCTCAGCACATTCTTCATGACTGAGATCTGTATGGATCAATCGTCCTTCATAAAGTACGTTAAAACGTCCCATCAGATAATACGAGTTTTTTCATGTCCAACTCGAATCCGAGGATCACACCAAATTTGATAACCTTCCTCAATAGCATCAAGACAGAATGAGACATCCTCACCACACATGTCCTGAACTTCACCAGATTCAAAGACTTGCATCTTAGGAGCAAACCAAGGATATGGGAGTTTCTCAAATACACCTTTCTTGATTAGTATCCAACCAAACCCACTGTAATCAACAGTGAAAGGTTTACGACGTTTCGTGATAGAATCGACATTTTCGTGATTCATCACTCCGCCATTCTTACGAAAATCATCTTCTTCTAACCAGTGTGCGACAGAAGTTGTGTGTCCATCTTCTGTGCAATACCACCCAGCAGCAATCTCCTTTTCTGTGCCGTCTGCAGAGATTGCCATATCACACAACTGCCAGAACTTGTTCGTGTCAAAAACAATGTCACTATCAATCCACAGTTGGTAATCATATTCTAACTTGCCATCCCAAGGTACTTGATCACGTCCACGTAGTACATTTGCACCCAAACATTTACAACGTGCAAAGTTAACCATAGAAGAATAATCTTGACTAATCTGAATACTCATTCCATTCTGTACCATATCAAAGCACAGTTGTACAAAATTCTTCAGAAAAACAAAACTACATCCACGTCCAGGTAAACAGAATACAATACTCTTACCGTTCATTCGTGCTTTAATTGCATTATAATCCCAATCCTCAGTCTTCTGCTTCGGTGGGACAGTCTTAACCGTAAATCCTTTTGCCATGTTTTTGAAATTACTTCAGTTCAATTATAGTGTGTAAATTAGTATTCGTCAACCTAAAAACTAGGAGAACCAGTAGATGAATCATCTTCCATTAAATTATATACTTCCTCATATGACAAATCTTCAATTACATAATCAGTCCTCATTAAACCAACCATTCCTTGAAGTTCTTGCCAAATCTTTTTAAACTCTGCTTCTTTCAATGAATGAAAGATAACTTGATCCTTTGCATAAATGTGATAAACCTTATCCATATGGATTTTATTTCTCCGGGATTTTTTTTCTCATTACTAATTCGTTACAGCCTTATATATAATCACTATTAAAATACCTAGCAATATTCCAAGGGGGCGGATAACTTTACCTGGATATCGTATTAACCAACCAGCAAAAACTACTCTCCAAAATCCCCAGTACCTATCACCCTTTTTAATCATGATTTTTTGCGCGGAAATTTTTTATGAAAGTGAAATAGAGATAGCGTTTTGTCACCTCTGTAGGTTAGGGTAGTTTGCTTTTTTATAATCGGGCATCGCGCCACGCCACAACATCACACAAGGGCGCAATCACTGTCGATACGGTATTATACTGCATTATAATATTAAACCCCCACACAGTCAAGTACGGGGGTTACAGTTGTTAACAATCAATCTGCACTATTTTCATCAATCAAACTATCAATGTACTCAAGCATTTCGTTGCCTGTGTTACACTGTGAGAGAGCAAATAGTACAACTTCAGTGTTAGTAACGGTTGACATAATGTGGTGCTGTGTGTTAGAATGTGTGTGTAATTGTCTGGGACTTACCGATGCATCGCTAACGTGCCCAGAATGTAACTTAATACTGACTCCTTAGAGTTCTTCAATCATTTCATTTAGTTCATCGATATCTAACTCTGGACTGTCGTACTTTGCGCCGTCAGGTGTTGCACTAGAGGCAAAACCCATACGCTCGACAAAATTAGGATAGGAATAACATTTACGTGCTTCTCTATACAAATACTCATCATTTCCTATCCACAGAGCAACATTCCAAGTTTCCCAATTTGTCCACCCATTATAGGTTTCATTTGTGAGATTTGTCTGAAAAGTCGTTGTCATAGTGTTGTTTGAGTTGTGGTTATACTAGAGAGGACATTTGAGGGTAACTAACAATAATACCCCTTAATACCCCTAGAGATTAGGTTATATCTTGTTGATTAAATCATCAAGTTGCTCATCACCGTGCATTTCTTTTATCTCCTCTAGTAGTTCACCTTCATTATAATCTTCTAGGTTCTCGTAGATAGTATCAAATACAAATTCATCCATAGTTTTGTAATCCATGCACTCAGTATTGAGTCTTGCATATTCTCTTTTTAACTGGTCTAATTGTGTGTTAGTTAGCATTAGTTTGCAGATACAATACGATAGTTACTGACAATCAATCAAACTGCAGACTGAGCGCTGATAGATGCATAATACTCAGCGCAGTCGTTGATATTTTCCTGCGTAAAGTCCTCCACGATAACATCTAGGATCTGAAGAATCTCAGCGCCAGTGTTGCCCTGCTGGAGCATACCGAGCGCAGTTGAATGAGTCATATTTTGAAGTAGTGCTTACATTATAGAAGACATTTGAAGGTAACTAACAATATTGCCACTGTGAATTTACTCTAATATTATACCATAAGATTGTCTATCAGTCAACGCAAATCCTGTCAGAATTTCTATACGGGGGCCCTTGACATTTTAGCGCGAGTGTGATAGCCTGCGCGCCAAGATCACTACGCCACAGAAGATTTATAAGCACCTTATTTGTATGCTTATCTAATACTTTAAACAGACACTTATGAGCACCTTGGAGCATACTTATCTGACAGTTTTCCACACCTTTATAACACTTTTCCACATACATTGTGGATAACGTATAAACAACACATATACATTAAAAAAACCTTTTTTAATTGATTTTTTGCATAATCTTTATGTATATAAGGCAAAAACGCTCGTAAAGTAGGCATAAAAAGAGAGGGAATAAAACCCCTCTCTATGTGTTACTTAGTATCATGAATATACAAAGAAGATAGTATTCATTAATCATATCTATAGTGCTAATTTAGATGATGAAATGATTAATAAAAATCCTAACATTACCACAACATCCCATGATTTTGTTCTTATAAAATATGGAATTGAAATAGCATCAGCAACAAATTGCATTAGGACTCCCATTGTTATGTTAATATGTAAGATAACAAAATAAGCACTAACTACCAGGAATGATCCGATAATCCTACCCATAATGTCAACATGTTTCATAAGTGTCTGTATTATAACATCATTCCAGAAAAGAATGGAGTATCAATAGATCTAAAAAACCATTTAAAGTTCTTTTGAAATACACAATCACCACCACTTCCATTCTCTGCTAGTATAGCATTAAGACGTGATTTAGTAGTGTTTGATTGCCAACCACCATCAAATAGTTGAATGAATGTATCACCAATGATTGCAATTAAGTTGCCATGAAGATAAACATTTGAGGTATCATCTTCCTCATTAAATTGAACTGTTGTATTTGAATTAGACCAGTTCTTTGAGAGGCGAATTGCTGCATTCATTTGGCGTTCAATCTTTCGCATGGTACTGAAAAATGTGTGTGTTATACTAATGTGGACTTTTGGAGGTTACTAACAATATAAGGCGAGAAGAGAAAGCATTTTACTCATCATAGATTCATAGATATCAGACTCTTCATCAGATTCAATGTGATCCTGATATTCACTCAATGCTTGATCAATCATCATTAATTCAGCATCAGTGAAGTTTATTTTGTTTATCATAGTTTGTTGAGTTTTAATGTCTGTCTGAGATATTCCAAGTACCGTAACCTTTGAATGCATTACCATACTTCAATCGTGCCTCTCTTTCACACTTCTCCTGTGCAATAGCATCAGCAGCAATTTGTGCTAGAAAATCATTACTCGCATGGATTCCGTTTCCGTAGTGTCTCATATTGTTCTTTGAATTTGTGTTCATATTATAGGGGACATTTGGGGGTAACTAACAATAACTACAAATTTTTCTCCATTAATTTACAGTGAATGTCATAAGTTGTATAGTTTCTAATATCTCTTTCATATGCATCTAGTTTATCACCATTCCTCTCAATTGAGTCCCTAAGTTTACATAACCGCTCTGCCATTATTTCTTTGATTACATCAAACTCGTGTTGCTCCAATGTTAGTTTCTTCATGATGATTGTGTTTGTTGTTGTTTAAGATTTATGACTAAGTTGATCATCTATACTATCTTGAATTGTAGTGTAAATCCAATCAGTATATACTACATTATGCAACACATCTTCAACTATCTTATTATCTTCAATCTCAACTTCATTTCCGTTAACATCATATTGTACTACATCTTCTTTAGTATAGATGAATGCAGCAACTGGTGAATCTTCTCCTTGATCTTCAATTAGTTTGTCAATTCGTTGCTTGAGTTGTGATAGTGTTGTCATGATGAGAGAATTATGTAGCATAGGTTTGGTTGATTGTATCAGACTTAAATCGTCTGCATAACTTAAACAATAGTTTTAAGTCATCACAAATCACATATCTGAAGGAAGATGATTCAATAATAAACTTGTCATCTTCAATCCAGATTTGTGGTAGTTTCTTCTTGTAGATTGGAAAATCAGTTGGCATGATGATTAGGAATTAAGGTGATTTCTTTCCACTCATGAGGATAGATTTTGTTTGCTATCTGATCATGAAGTTTGAAAGCATTGATTACTTTTCTTATCAGTTCCATTCCTAAACTCAATGCGAATATTGTAAATCATACTATAGAAGACGTTTGGAGGTTACTAACAATGTCACTTAAAAATGTCTTGAAAAGAAATGTGTTTGATCTTGAGATTCAATAGTAATATAATCGTGCCTTAATTCACAATCCCAAACCTCTTGCCAATCAATGTGACTAGTTAAGAAGTCAGGAACATCCGATTCTTCACTAAGATAACCCAAATCATCCATCAATTGCTCTGTAAATTGTGCCTCAACATCTATAGATGTGGGCATACTGCATACATAAGCATCTTCCCATTGATCTACATTCTCAACACCCAACTCAGCAATATCTTCAAATAGTTTTTCATCAATGTCAGGAATGTCCTCCTTAATATACTCAAAGAAAGCGCGTTCTTGTGGGTCAAAGTCAATCATAGTTAAAAGTGCCGTGAAAAGAAATAAATCTGATTATTATGCTTAATAGAAGTATAATCGTGCG
>Ga0209756_1000239_pt1 | contig 54089 bp, 66 predicted proteins | sample ETNvirenome_6_85_FD_184071 | JGI IMG/M metagenome (GOLD analysis project Ga0209756, IMG submission 184071) | Marine viral communities from the Pacific Ocean - ETNP_6_85 (SPAdes) (version 3) | ecosystem: Environmental > Aquatic > Marine > Oceanic | place: Pacific Ocean | collected 2013-06-19 | reverse complement strand
GGCATGAACTGTCGAAGGGGCGATGCGCATAAGGTCATCCGCACCGCGCGCCACCACGCCCTCCGCCGCCGCCTCGTAATTCATCGCGCCGAGCATAAACTCGAGGCCGCCTTCCTCCGCGATATCACTTTCGTAGCCCTCTGGTCCTGTGACCTGCCCCGCAATCGCCCGGACAGGAAGCGAGAGTGCTCCCAACTGCCGCGCATAGGGCTCTTTGCCAACACCGCCGTAGGACTGACCCTCCAGATAGTCAACGATGGAGTCACTGTCTGCACTAAACACATATTGACCTGAAAGCTCTGCGCGGATCCTCGCGATCTCTTCGTCCCTCGCGGCCTGCTGTCTGTCCGTAGCGACTTTGGAGACTAGCTCTGCGTAGTCTTCCGCGCTCTCGGCCGAGGAGAGAGAAACCCCCAGAAGCGATGAGCCCTCATTGTACGCTTTCGCCGCGTCAGCTTTCAACTCATCCCGACTACGGCCGCCCGTGATTATACTCCACGCATTGCGCCCGGCGGCATCTGCTACGGTTGTCAAGTTGATTGAGTTTTTGCCTGTGTATCCTGCGCCAACTGTGGGGTCGTCAAAGATAGGCACCACGATCAAGGGAAAGGGAACCTCTTGGCCTGCCTCCTCGGGGCGCGGCTGGTACAGGTTGCGAAGATCCCGCGCTGTGATGGACGGGTTCTTTGTTTTGCCCGTCTCCTCGTTGATATACTTGCGGTTTAGCTCGGTATCCGCCATACCCAGACTGACACCATTCCACGACACGGGGTTGATGCCCGCCAGCAGCACTGTTTTCTGTGGGCTCGGGGGCAGCCTATCCGCTAGCTTTTTGTCTAGGTCGGTGCCTGTGATTGGTACATCAATCGACTTTCCCGTCGCCGTGTCCACCGCGCGCACGATAGCGATGACCTCTGCGTCCTGTATCTCCTGCGCGAGCGCCCTGTCTATTTGGGTATCCAGCACGGCGTCATTGACAAAGTTCTCGCTGATCATCGCGCCCGAGCGATACGTCCCGTCCATGACCCGCCTATACGCAGAGTCGTACACGCTCTGAAACAGCGCCGGGTTAACTTCGGGGTTATCCTGTATGGCCCTGTCGCGAGCGTCGGAGATGTGCTTAATCGCGCTTGTTTGCCACACTTGGACATCTTTCCGCATCGCCTCTTCAGGGTCGGTACGAGGAAGAAAGTCCTCTGCGGGAATGCTGGTGCCATAGCGCTTTCGATCGGACGCATAAAATTGGTTAGACTCGATAAACTCGTCCATTTCCGTCAAGTCTACGCCGGGTTGCGACTCCATCTCGCGCCGCATGGCCTGAATTGCCATCACTTCCGGCCGGATGATGAGGGGAGAGGTAGTGGGGATCCCCCTCAAGTCTACTTCAACAGACGGCAGGGATGAGGGGCTCTCCTCTTCTTCCTCAACCTCTTCCTCAACAGGATCTGAGATTGCGGCGGCCTTGGCCCCTTTCAGGAGTACGTCCGTTTTAGACATTGCGGTCTCCTAAGTCACGTCTGCGTGCAGTGGTAGGGCGGTCAGGTTGGCCTTGGAATAGATCAGCCCACAGGTTGTCATGAACCCATGCGTGGTGCCCTCCTCATAGATAAAGCGTACACTCTGGATCTTATCCCCTTCGGGGAGGTCTGACTGCTTGATCACCGTGCGGATCGCTACGTCTTGGTTAGTAAAAACATCCCTATTTGTAGTCGCGTGCGATGTGTTGAAACCCGTATAGTGTGTGTTGTCTACAGCGATAGTTACTCGAGGCGACAACGATCGTCGGCTGCGGCGGATAGTAATTTCTTCCCCCGCCAAGGTCACGATCTCTATATAGAATTTGCCGTAACACACATCCTCATTTGGCGTATCCTTGGCGTTTCCGTCATCAAAAAGGGGATGCCAGAGCACTTCAAACTTTTCCACCGATACATTCGCCAGCACCATAACTGCGCCAACGTTTGAATCGGAGTTCATGTCAAGCATGAAGGGGGTGCTCCCAAAATCAACTTCAGCGATTATCCTAGCGCTCGAAGTTTCTGTAAACCGCACATTGCGCTCTGCTGTAAAGAGGCCCCCAGAGATGGGAGTCTCTGTAAGTTCTGCGCTGTGAATCATGCGAGGGAGAAGATTGTGCCGAAAGCACCCAAGCGCGAAGGACTCTTCCTTCAGTCCGTTCAGCCCCATAGGGCCCTCTGTGAGTGAGTCAAACCTCTCCTGCAACTCATCCGCAGTGAAATCAGTACCTGTCTCAAGGTAGTTGTATCCGGACATTATCGACGCATCTCCAAAGCAAAGATCTCTCGGGCTGCAATGTACGGCCCTCTAATGTTGGTGCCTGACCAGTTGTGTCCCCGGATACTCATGACAGTGAGTTCGATTTTATGTGGCCCCGGAGATAGGTCCACCATTGCATCAACCACGATAGGCAACCTCGCACCTGACAAGCCTCCCCCTCCGTAAGGAGTTCCCTGCTTGGCTACTGCGCTGGGAATTTTTAGTGCCGCGCGACCTTGTGCGCCGCGATAAAAATCTGTCTCCGTGTCACCGCTTCCCAGAAGAGCATCATGGACAACGGTTCCGTCAAGCTTGAGAGCAACCTTAATGCCGTATCCCTTTTGCTTGGCCTCAAGGAGTGAGGTGGTTGTGCCGTAGGTGGCCATCAACTGAAATGAAGCACACGCCCAGACGGTGGCTCCTCGGGAAACAAACTCCAAAACTGCCCCGTCCTCGTCGAATGTTTGCCACCCGTCTATCTGGTCGATCTTCAGCCAGTTGCTATTGATCGGGACCGTGACCGCGTTGCTTGGGCGTGCCGAGCTAGTGTGTAAACGAAAAGCTGCGCCAGCGTCCAACTGGGAGCGTGTAATGGGAACCTCTCCCGCCTCCTCACTGTTGAAGTTGTGCTCGTTTAGGGTGCCGGAGATCTCATTCGTGACCCCGAGGAAGTTGTCGTTGATCGGGTCCATATCGATCACATAGCCGGAGCGGATGTCGAACTTCGGGTACTTCCACGCCATGTTTACCTCGTCGGCAGTTGTGCATTTCCAAATGTACGGGGAGAGGCGTCGAATGAAAGTCCAACAAACTCCCAGAAGCCCGTGCCTCTGATGCGCAACTTAACCACTTCTGCCGAAGGAAGGTAGATTTGAGCCCTTGTCCAGTAGGGACGGCGACGACGAAACTTTGCTTCTGGGTCACCGAGCGTACTATCACCCCACAGCGCCGGGGCGTCCACCGTACTGTAGCGGGCCACTTCAACGGTCTCCACCACATCCTCACGCCAATCCCGCATAACCTCGATGTTTATCCCGGCGTTCTCTGTCTCCCGAAACCAAAGATACACAGTGGGTATTGTCTCTTTCTTCTTGGAGTTAATACCCTCCATCCAAACAGTCTCGATCACCGCTTCCCTCGAGTCTACAAGGGTACGGATGGCCGCGTCCGCCCGCGAGGGGGGATGGTCAAGCAGGTACACCCCATCCCTGCCAGACTGGCCGACAACGCCTCCCGCGCCCAGCATATAGCCGCGATGGTCATCGGTCGTACAAACATCACGGGGGGCAAAATCGGTGCGCGTTCTCCACTTGCCCTGTGTCATGACGAGGCAAAATTCATTCTCCGTTGAGCCATCGATCGAAACCCAGCAGCGATATTCGCCAGTGTGACGGTCAAAAGCAGAGCACGCTTGAGAGAAACGGGAGATGGTGAGACGCTTAAAAACCCGACTCAGCGGAGCGGAGATAAAGGAGATGTTCTGCCCGTTAAAGGAATAGAACCCGTTGCTCCCGAGCCAAACTACACTACCGTCCGTTAAGGTCTGGATTGAGTTGGGCGCTACGCAGCCAACCTCCTGTGACAGCGGCGCTGCAACGAAATCATCACCCTTGTCTAGGGCTGTGATGAGGAACGTGCTTGAAGCCGTGAAGGCCAAGAGGCCACGGTCGCATCGCCACATACCTGTAACCTGACCGCCCGTTGCGTCGGGGAAGATCGTGTCGCCAGCCTGAAAGGTGCCCCAAGCGCCGGGTTGCGAGAACCGGATCAGGCCCTCGTTATCTAGTTCGTTCGCAATAAAAAGACGACCAAAGGCTGCGCGGCAAAGACGAAACAAAGGGACAGGGACAAGATTGAGCATCTTGCTTCCGAGGTATCCATCAGACATATTGTCTGGATACATCGTAGTGACATTGTCCTGTAGGGTCGCAAATGTTGAAAACGTAGACGAGGTGTTCTGTGGAACTTCGTAGTAGTTTCCGTCCCCAGAGTTGATCAGGTCTTTGGTGCGGTAGAGGTTCCGACCAACGCAGTGGTCAGGGCCTGTGGGGATGCCTGTCCACGCAAGTTGAAACTTGAGGTGATCCGGTGAGACCGAGGGGGTGGCGATCTTATCACCAGTTGCAATCGGAACTTCATTTGCTATTGTGATCAACGTGCCCTGCCGGGAACAACCAACAGGGGCGCTCGGTTCCGATGCGGCGGAGAGATTGCCGAAAACATCGATATACTGAACGCGCGAGCGCCACTCGCCGGGGTCCAGCATACCCTCCTTAAACATCGCATCACCGCTGTCTGCGATATAATCATTGACCGTCCCTATACGACTTCTTCCGAGGCCATACGTCATGCCGGATGGGTTCGTGTTTTTGCCACACGCCCACAGCCCTGTGTGTGCAAACCCGGTATCGTTTACGCCAGAGACCTTGTCTGACATCCTAGCCCCGGCGAGGGAGTTTTCCGGCCCGAGACAGCTAGGGGATGCGGGTGTTTGTGAGAACCCTAATGGTGCAATGATGTGTCCGTTGTAAAAATACGCACGGCCCTCTTGAGGGACAATCACGACACCATTGCCCATCGTTTCAAACTGGGTCGGAAAGCGAGGCGCTTCATCATCTTCTAACTCTGCCCTAATCCCATGAGGGCCGGCGGGGCTGGACAACAATTGCCGCCAGTCCCTCTTCCAACCACGAAACTCCCACAACTCATTGCCTGTGTGGAGCAGCAGAACATCGCGCTCGCCGTTCTGGAGTATTGCGTGATGGATGCCGTGCTGCAACTTTCCGTACACAGGGTCATCGGGGTTGCAGAATGATATATCGGAGGGCTCCACGGTCTCGCTGTTATAAGCGAAGTAGTCTGCTGACCGAGGCTGCTCCCCGGCAACCCCGGCAACCCCTGCCGTCCCAAGACTCTCAATATCAGGGTCTGATACTTCTCCTCCCACTGTAATGCCGCCGCCGAGACTGCCAAATCCCATCCCCTCGACGTCGTACTTGGCCGGAAGATAAGTCGCCGGGCCCCAGACGGTGCGAAGTGTACCCTCTTGCAGGCCGTACATGTTTGTGATCTCCTGAGCGATATCGTTCGAGAGAATTAGCCCGTCATCTTGGCCACGCAGAAATAGCGCAGAGCCAGTGCCAGAAACTTCACGACGCTTGCGCAGGTAGGCCATTTATTAGGCCTTCTTCTTTGGGCGTCCCAAGCTTGGAGATGCGGGGCGTCCGATCAATGTAAATTGATCCCACCGCTCGGAGCCGCCCTGAACGAGTTCAGGAGCAAAGCCCGTGGCCATGATCGTCCCCACCTGTTCCCCTTTCGGCCGCGTCGTAATAGACACAAGGGTGCCCTGCAAGATCCTGCCCGCAGTACCCGACCACTCGTATACACCACCACAAATCATAGGTGCCTTCATTCTACTACGCCTCCCAAATCGTCTGTTGATAGCCTACGGTTCCACCTGCGGTTTGTGCGAACGCCTGTGGCCCGTGTCATTGAGCGTAACACAGGGACGGAGGGGGGTCGAAGGTCGCCGTATCTTTTTGAGAGGGTAAGGAGAAGCTCCAAATAGCGAGCCTCGCTGTACTCCGAGCGGCCGGTCTGACCCATGTTCTCGTACAGGTACACCATCGCTTTTTCAATAAGGACATTGACGGCTTCTGCGTGGACCAAGGGAGCGTCCCGGTCGTCAGCTAATCTTGGAGGCCGCGTAATAGCGCGGATGTCAATGACGTAGCGCTTGTCGGGCTTAGGGTAAAACTGCATGGTCTGGTAACCGTGGATGTCCCGCAGGCGATGGCTGCGGTCAGGCAAAAACTCACCATTGTCGTACCAAACACTAGAGTTTGAGCTATCCGCACGGAACTCCGAGAGGAGGTGGAAGGCGTCAGCGCTGTCCAACTGTGCGTGTTGAAGTCCGTCAACGGCGTTGGGAAGGCGCTCGTAGTTCGCCAAGCTAACCGCAACCCGACGCCGGTAAATGCGGATGTAAATCCCGCTCTGGTCTAGCGACTGGCGGCTCACGCCTGTGCGCTTGATCATGTACCCGAGAGCATAGTTAATGTTGGGCAGCGACAGCTTGATAGCCGAGAAGGCATCCCCCACCTTAACATTGGCCATAGCGTTAGACGCCTCGGAGGGAGGGGACTCAAAGCGGGGAGTCCTGAAGCGGTTGCGTGAAGAGGAATCCCCTGACGCCACGGTACTTGTGCTCGGGTCGGAGGGAAAAGCGGTCGCCTCCGTGATGTCGAGCGGGCGGCCAAAGCCCTCCCAGTGACCAAGACCGGGGAGTTCAAACTCCACATCTCGCTTGCCCCAAGTGTAAGTAACCTTGTATTCAAAGGTTCCCGTTGGCTCTGGGCCTAGCCACGAAACATCCACGGCTGTATCCGAGGGGTTTGACTCGAGAGCTTCTCCCGTGCGAGAAGTCTCACCGCGTGCTTCAATCTTAATATAACGGCTGTCATAAGTAGCGCGGGTCGCCTGTGTGTTCTCTTCGACGGAGGAGCCTCCTCGGGGAATGCTGATCGTCTCCTTGAGGGCATCCTTGTTTGTGAGGGAGGCCGAGGCTACCGGAGCCACGCTTGGTCCCTGCATGTGGATGTGTTGCCTGCGAAAGATGACGCGCGGGATGCCGCTTGTGATCTGCGAGGGAGGACCATCAAGCTGAAGAACTTCAGCCTCCTGCTGCCCAACAACCTCAAGGGGGTAGTTGTTGGTGTTGTCCCTAAGCCGTGCGGAGTTTAGCTGGATCAGGTCGTCCGGCAGAGAGTACGCATCCGTGAAGATGCGGTACTTGAATCCAGCGATGCCGTCAGCATCATTGGCGGTTCCGTCACCAAAGGTGTCGATGTCCCACGGACGAACCATCGTGACGTGGTAGGTGCCGGAGTTGTTCCAGACCGAGCGGATCTGGTTCCGAATGAGTGTCCCGTCATGGGCGGTGATTTCAATCATACGGCCGTCCCATGAGCGGTCGTACTTCCACACGTTAAGCTTTGTCGGCGCTGCCGTAGCTTGTGCGTGGGTGAACGTCGCCTTCCAAGTCCAAGGGTCTCTACTGGTAGGAGACAGAGGAAGAGTGTTCGTGCCCGACAACTGAATACGGTCGGGGTTGTTGGTGGAAATGCCCTCTAGCGACTCGACATCTGGCTCGGTCGCTAGATGGACTTTAGATTCAAAAAAGAGAAACGGAGCTTCCAAGGCCAACTGATTGTAGGCCCGGTTAATGAAGCCGTTAACGCGAGATGTCGCTTCAGGGGATTGGGTTGGAGCCCAATCCGCCTGAGCGAACATCGCGTTCCGAATCTCCTTGAGATTCATCAGCTACTAGACGCCGCAGCTAATGATGGCAGAGCCAACCGTGTCGTCAGCAAGGTCACCCAACGACACTCCGATGCAAGCATCGTTTTGTCCACCTGTGGTGTCCAAAGCAATGACCTCACCGGGGGTCGAGGTGTCTGTCATCAAGGAGAGGCCCGAGTCGGTAGTAGCACCGCCCTTGACGCTGCCCTTGCCAGACTTCAACACAAAGCCATACGAGTTGACCGCAATCACATGCTGCGCCACACCCACGACTTTCTTTGCCGAGTGCCTCCCCGTTGGGCAGATTTGCACTTGGTAATACTCGGCCCTTGAGGTGTCGTCTGCGTCCAGCGTCATAACGGGGTTGCCTTCCGCAAGGGCGGTTGGTCCGTCATCGACATTCTTGATGTAGACCCACACCTGATTGCCGTAGTCGCCGTTAGGAACGGTCAACTCGAAGCCAAGTGGAGCCTGCTGCGTAGTGGTAACTGTTGAGGTAGTAATACCTGCTGCTGTAAAACCCATGATGGCCTCCTAAGGCGTTCCTGCGCCGGTTACGACGAAGTTGGAGCGAAGCTGCGTGGTGTGAATGCCCATCATGAGCACCAACTCGTAGCGGAAGATGTCTTGGTCGGGGATACGGAACGGTCCACGGAGAGCGAAGTCGCCCTTCGTTTCGCGGTCAGAATCGTGACCAAGGGTGAACAAGTGCCAAGTCGGAGTCTTCATCCCGTAGATGACGCCGTCCGCGCCAGCAGTGATGGACCCGCCTGTGTAGTTGGCGTCAGTCACGTCGATGGCATCGTCGAGGAAGAAGTCAGCGTCGAGGAACTTCACGCCCTGACGAACCAGAGGCGGAGCCTTGTCGCCCTCAACCTTCACCACGCGGACTTGGTCATCCAAGTCATCGATGTAGTTAAGGTAAGAGCCCTCATCACCAATCATCAAGTCAACAGGACCAGAGGTCTTGCCTTGACGAGAAGCGGCGAAGTATGCCTTGCGCAGTTGGCTGCGACCATTGACTGCGAACGAAGAGATATCTTGGTACTGGTTGTTCCAACCTGTCACGGGAGTTGCGTGGCCCGAGCAGTTGAGGCCATGCACCGTATTACCGGAAGAAGCCGACAACTGAAGGATACCGTCGCGGGCCGTTCCATCAGGAGTGAATTGAGTGTTGCCGTTCAGGGTAGCGAAGCCGCCGACCTGAGGGCCGTCGCCGGTGCCAAGCTGACGAGAGATCCGCTCATGGAAATCGGACAGAGCCAATTCAGGATAGTGCTGAAGGATGCGAGCGAGGTCCATCTCGCCGTTGGCCTCGGCCAAATCCTTACCGGGAACGTCGAACGCATAGATGAGACGCGGAGCAACCACGTTTCCTCGGTGTGCATTCTGCGAGCGTCCACCTGCGATAACCTCAGATCCGGTATCGACTTGCGTCACAGTACCGGGACCATCAGTCACAACAGCGAACTCACGCTTCGGACCCTTCAAAGCATCGCGGGACAAACTCCCGTTCTGCATAATCTTTTCCATCAGGGGATGGAATTTGACAAACATTTCGCTATAGGACGGCATCAACTCATTAAGCGCCGTCGCCAGAACGTCTGGTGAAATAGCCATTAGGCTCTCCTCTTGTTTTTGTTCAAAGCATTACGCGCGACATGAGATCTCCAATCCTTCAAGGACATTGCGCCAGTATCAGTCGTTTCAACCTGCTCCGGGGAGCGGCTGGGGGTTGTGGCCCCCGACGTGATTTTGGCACCCGGCCTCGGCTGGGGTGTGCGCATCTTCGTACCGCGCGCAATCTTGAGCGCATACGAATCAGGAACACCATCGGCCTTCGCCTCTTTTGCAATCTTGAGCGCAGACTCGGGAAGGCGCGAGGCTTCCGCTGCTGTCTCAAGATCCCAGCCCTCTTCGAGCAGGTCTGCAAACTTAGTAGCAAGCTCGTCAGTATTGAACAGGTCAGGATTAGATTCCTGAAACGCCTTCGCATAACGCTCGGCCTCTGACTCAATAGACTGATTTACACCGTCTACAAATTGCTGGCTGTCAGTCTCAAGAGTCTGATACTTAGTCTCAAGAGCCTGATGCTTCTCCTCCCACTCTTTGATCTGGTCCGCATACTGCGAGACTCTCGGATCTTCTCTCCCTGAAATCAGCGCCTCATACAGATTGTGTTGATCTTCAATCTGACGCTTCTGTGTATCCATCGCGGTTTGATGTCGCGAACTATAATACGAATTGAATCGCTCGCCCCACGGACGCAGTTGTTCTGGAAGCCCCCCATGCTCGCCGTCCCAAGAATCCCACTCAAATTCGTCGGAGGAGGGGAAAGAGACGGGAGCCACATCATCCGGTCCCGTGTCGTCGGATAGGGAGATATCCGAAGCGGCAGCAGCTTCATCGGGGGCGGTATCAACCGAAGCCGCCCCAACAGAAGCGTCAACTGCCTCGGGTGCCGGGGACGCAACCCCCGCCTCAAAATTCTCCTCGCCCTCACTCATCATGCTCTCCCCTTCTTATCCTTAGGCAAAGCTTTATGTGCTGCCACCATCGTCATCCTGCGGACCTTCATCCGGGGGTTCTCGTTCTCACTCGGAGGTGCCATGCCCGGCGGCATAAGCTCCTTCATCATGGCCATAGGGTCTTCCGACGAGCCCTCTGGTCCACCACCTTCCCCCGCTTCGCCCTCCGCAGACTGGTCTTCCGCCGCCTCTTCCTCTTCCGTTCCCTCGGGAGCGTACTCCCCCTCACCTTCGGAGCCCGGTTCTTTTGCTACCAGATCGTACCCAGTGTCATCCAGAATAGCGCGAAGGTCCATCTCCGTTTCGGGTGGATCTTCTTGCAGACGAGTAAGCAAATCATTCATCAAGGGCATAGGAACCTCGTATTGTCTTTAGTGGACATAGATTTTATTGTCAACCCTTCCAACAAGTTTATCCTTCTCTTTTTTCCGTTGTGCCTTTTTATCTGCCAGATCTCTATAACCGCCTTTCCTCGCCCTAGCTTCGGCCTTCTCGGCTGCTTTGTCGCGATGCTTTCTCCAAGCGGAGGAATCAGATGACAGAATTTCACAGTCAGGATTCTCCCTCTGGTACTCCCGCCACTCCGAGCCCGATTCAAACGTTCGGCCCACCTGTCCCACAACCAAGGGCTTCGAGGGCATCGGCCCGATAGTTGCGACCTCCCCAATAACGGTCAACATTAGAGAGGCGCACTCGGGACACGTTGTGCTGCCGTGCTCGGCCAATGGGACAAATATGTCGTGAAAGTAACCGCAGCCATCCGGGCACTTGAAGTCATAGAACGGCATCAGTTTCCCTTCTTCTTCTTTTTAAGAAAAGACACCACCAAACGAAGAGCGGCACCCACGATCCCTAAGATTTCCTTTACAGGCACACGCATGACTACTCCTACTTAAGCGGGAATCCCGGCCCGCCGGCGGGAAGTGGCATTGGTGGCGGTTCCGCGAGGCCGGGTGGAAGTCCCCCAGTTGCTACGCCGTCCGCAGCGGGTGGCGATCCCGGCATCATCGGCGGCGCACCCGGCATCATAGGAGGCGCGCCCGGCATCATAGGAGGCGCGCCCGGCGGCGCTGGTGGCGCGGGAGGGGTGTCGTCGATAATGTCCTGCATACCCAACAAATCAAGGAGCTTTGTGATCAGCTTCTCCTTGTTGACATTGGGCGCTTCAAGAAGAAGTGGCATGTACTGCTGAAACTTCTGAAGCTGGATCAACTTGTGATTCTCGGTAGGTGAGTACGGCAATGCATCATAGTCAAAGTCCAGCGGATTCTCGGAGGAATCTCTCTCCGGGCGCAACATAAGGCTCTCCCGAGATGCCTTCAGCACTTCCTTGCTGCCGGTAAGCCGGATAGGAAGCTTAGTATCCGGGTCAAGAAACTCTTCGTACAGACCGATAATTCTCTCGGCAGCCGAGTTAACCACATCCTCGATCTGCTTTATTCTTCGCCCGTTTCGAGTTCTCGTCGCCGTATCTGCAAGCGCAACCTCCGTCGCAACATCGGCCACACCAACAACACCACGACTATATTGTGGAATGCCCAGTATAAATTCAATAACCTGATTACAACGGTCTCGCATGTCGGCGAACGAGGGTGAGAATGACGGAACGGGTGTCTGGCCAACGATGTCTCCTAGCGGGGCGTTCGCTTTTCCTTGAATGGCGATCATCGTGCCCGGCTGGTTGGCGTCTTGCAGCGCGGTCATGATCGCCTCGGGATTGTCCGCGAGAGCAGTGTTGACCAGCATGACCGGTGTGGATGTGTGCGCGTGCCACAGTTCAAGGGTATCGATCTCATTGAGGCGCTGCTGAAGAGACTGAACGAGCTTCACATCAGAGAGTCCAGCGAGGTCCAGCATGTTCTCATTGAACGTCAAATGAATAAACGGATTACGGATATAGCGGTAAGGCAACTCGCCCTCAAAGAGAGGCTCCTCTACATCGTCGAGGAAGTGGTAGTAGCGCCCCTCTCCTTGGAAGTCGTACACCTCATATACTGTGACCCACTTATACACTTCGTGGGAAGCCTCATTGACGTGACTCTTGTCCCGAGACTGATCTTTCAAGAAGGTCGGATAGCCCCCGAAGTGGGCCTTCTCTGAAACATTCTTGTTGTACATCGCGCCCTTTCGGCCCTGCTTTTTTGTGCGGGCATTAAACTCGGCGCGCGTAAGCACCGTCACCTCGACGAGGTAGCGGATGTCGCGGAACTTAGCCGCAGACATATCGAAGAACACAAAGCGAGGGTCAACCGAAAATACTTCAGGAGAGCTTTTCCTGAAGTTCCACACCACCTTAAGGAAGGCGCGCCCGCAGATGGACGCGCTGGTGGATGTCTTCCATAGAAGCGAGTGCAGGTTGTTACGCCGGAAGGTGTCGTTGATCAGCGCCTCGCGAAACTTCGCCGCGCCCTTGAGTTTCTCCCGGCGAGCGGTCACGGTGACCTGCGGGTTCTGCGGACAGATGTTGGCGATCATCGTGTCGATAAAGGCATACGGATAGTTGGTCTCGAAGTTGACATCCTCCGCCGCGTTCGATGTGCCGACTGGCCCGGAGCCTGTGGGGCCGGGGTTCGACTGATGCCAATACTCGGACATGTACCACGAACGCCATCGGTCCCAGTCCTGCCTCTCCGAGCGGGACTTAGAGCGATGGGTCCGAATGATCCCTTGGACCTGCTTTCCTGTAAGTGCCATGACTAGCCTGTCTCCCTATAGGTAACCGGGCAAAAAGCCCCTAACTTTTTTCTTGCGCTCTTCTTTGCGAGTCTTAATCTTTGCGCCGCCTCTTTTGCCGGCCCCGGACGCGCTAACTTCTGTGCCCTCAACCTTGGGGTCGCCGTCCTCACTCGATTCCACCGTGGGCACCGCACCGGGCACACCGCCAACGGGATCGCCACTGCCGCCCGAATCGGCACCCGCTGCTTTGGCGCTTTTGCTAAACCACTGCGCGGGGCCACGCCTCTCCCTCAGGTTGGTCTGGGTGGCGAGTCTTGTAGCCTCTTCGGTCTCGTCGTAATATTGCTTTGACAACCTCTCGAGTTTATCTGGGGACGTACCCTCCCTCTCCCGCTTGAGTTGCGCGTTCCGCCTTAGAAACTCGGCGTAATCTTTCGGAGAGAGACCCTTACTCTTCATATCCGCGAGGAAAGCCTCGTTGCTTGTGAGAGGGTCGAAGTTGCCTGTCCGTTGCAGCCTCTTCATCGCCCACTCGACTTCGCTCTCGGTCTCTGTGTCGAGTGCGTGAGCTTGTTCCTGCGTCTGTCCGTACACTTTGTCGAACACGTCGCCGGCGGTGAAATCTTTCTTGATCCTATTTCCGTCTTCATCTTTCCCGTACTGTAGGGCGTCAAGCTCCTTTGACGTGAGGTTTTGCGCGGCAATCGCCTTGATTTGATCTTGGATGGCCGGCATCTTCTCCAGCCTGTCCAGCGCTGCGGTCGCCCGCCGGGTCGCCTCCTCCGGGGACATCCCACTAGCTACGAGGGCCCTCTGCTCTTCCGTAAGCCTATCCGGGCTCGGCTTGAGGGTGCCCGCATCGATCTTTTGTTGCTTGATATACGGGTAGGTATTTGAGGGGTCGGCCCCTCGGGACGGGGTGACCATCAAGGCACGGGTAGCCTCAATGTCGCCCTTTGTAAGTCCGGCAGGAGTATTAGCCGCCTGCCCATGGGCGATTTCACCTGCGGTCAGGTTGGCTCGATTTTGAGATTGCGCGTGAGCCGAAACAGCGTTTCTTCCCGCTTCCCCAAGATAGATGTTCATCCAATGGGCGTAGCGGTCAAGCGCGTACTCTGTCTCGAGCCCGGCCATTGTCTGCGTCATCGTCATCTGGGAAGCGCCGCCCCGGCTCTGCCCCATGAGGTAGCGCGCCGCCGCCTTCTGGGCCGCGAGGTCTTCCTTCTGCACAGTGCCGCCACCCGCAACGAGGAAGTCTCGTAGGTCTTTCTCTCTCTGAACCTCAAGCTTTGCTTTCTCGATCTCTTCGTTGTCTTCCGCACTAAGGCTCGCCGACGCACGGTTTGCGAGATCATCTATGAACTTCGCCTTCTTTTCGCCGTACGCGGTGCGGTGCGTAAAGGTGTCTTGATCGGCGTACTCACGGGCCTGCTCACGCTCTGCGGCCTCAAGCGCCTCGCGCTTCTCGCGCAGACCCGGACCCAGAGGGACGCCCGCGTACATGCGAAGCCCCTTGCCCAGTATATCAAAGATAGCCTCTTTTCTCTTAGCGCCAACCGCCCTCTTGCGTCTTCGGTCTATGTCGTAATTCATTACGAATGCCCGGTCTTCCTCCGTAATGCTCGCAGGGTCGGCCTTCGCCTTTGCCTCTATCTCGTCCACTTTAAGCCGGTCTTTTCTATTCATCGTCGCCCCCTATACCGTACCGGCTTCGTCCGCGCCCTCGGCTGCCAGAGCCGCAAGTGCCCGCGTCAACCGCTCGCTGTCTTGAGTGCCCGCCGGAGCGGCCTGTCCCAGCGCGGCAGCCTCCAACTGTGCCTGCGTGCCGGCGACGCGATCTCTGGCCGCTTGCATGATGGCCGCCCTGTCCGCAGCCTCCGCAAGGTCTGCCTGCGGGGCAGCCGCTACAAAGGCGTCCGCAGCCTCCTGTCCCTGTCCGCGCATCTCCGCGAGTCCCAAGGTCTTCCTAAGCTGGTCCGAGGTAGCTTCTCTCGCCGCTTGGCTGGCCCGCATTTGCGCATCCGTCTGCGCCTGCCCCGCTCCAGATGCTTTGAAGGGATTATCTTCAAACTCGCGCAGAGCCTCGGAGGAGCGCTGTGCCGCAATCTTCGCGCGGTCCTTCGTGCCATACTCTGCCTTCAGGCGCGCGTCTTCCGCCGCCGCGCTCTTGCCCTTGTACTCTTTGCGCTCGGCTTGCGCCAGCAGACGAGATTCTCGGGCGCTCATATCTGGGTTTTCTTCGCGTATCGCTCTAACCCTTGGCTTCCATAAACCCATAGCCTACCTCAATCGTTCTTTGCTTTGAAGAACATATACTTCATGGAGCGAGCGCGCACCCTCGCCTGCTTGACCTTCTCACCCTGTGTAACGCGAAGGGACACAGAGTGAAAACCTTTATCCAGAGGGACAGAAATCCATTTGTGTCCTGACCAGTACCTTCCCTTGTAGCGGTCGCGTAAGTATGAATACTGCGCATCACTGCTGGCGCTGGCGTTAGCATAGAACATTGTCCGTCCAACGCGGCGCGTATTACAGTTGTTATGCTTTTTCCCGTCTACAAATAACCGGATGTGCGTGTGCCCATCATCGGTGTGTATCTCCGAATCGCTGGTCCATGTTACCTGCCAAGTCAAAAGAACATAAGCCTTAAAGGGCAGGTGGAATGTAATTGAGGCTCCGGGGATAGCAGAAAACATCCTCGACGCCGCGTCCTCCGGCACCTCTGTACCCGAATACGAGCCATCCACCCCACCTGTCTCATCGTCGGAGCCATCGACGTAGGTAACGTGAGTAAAATAATCCAAATTGCATGTGCCCGCGACCATGCCGCCGCCGGATGCGGAGTTTTGCTGAAGGTACGGAAAGGTAATGCTTCGGTCTTCGATTAACTCGAGGTTGCTTGCCTCCACACGCCCGTTCAGAACATCGGTTGACAAATCGTAGATAGCGTCAAAAACTTGTTCACCCGAAGGCGTGGACCCATCAACAAAATTAGGGGGTGTGACTTTGGCCAAGACTAACCTCGAATAGTTTGTTTGTATTCTACGAGGTCGGGATTGGCAATCTCCTCTCCCAACTCTTCGTCGTTAATGTCTCGAAGAGTTGAGTCCGCCCTACCCAGTCGTCGGGCGTGCAATTTCTTCACCAATTTCTGGGTCTTAGAGGAGGGGGATGTGCTGTCTTTTTGCGCTTGGGTTTCCGGCATTATCTTTTCCTCTGGGGGTAACGACTTCTACGCCACTTTGTTTTCGTGGACTCATTCGCATTCTTTTTACGGAACGCCTCTACTTCAGAATAGCTCATATCGCGGAAGAGCAGTACATTCTTGAGCCCTTCTGGTGTGTCGTTTTTATACCGACGCGGACAGTTACGCGCTGCGAGGCAGGCTATCTGTAGGGCAGATATTTTATCCCAGTGGTGACGGTCACGGCGCTTGCCTGTCTTGCCCGAGTGCAGCATCTCGGATAGCGCGCTGCGCTCTGTGCGCTTGTCTTCCCGGTAGGAGCCTAGTTGTCCTACAGTATCCTCGTCCCGAAGAATCAACTCGTCCTTCAGCGCATCCTGAAGATACGCCAACATCATAGTGACTGACTTTGCGGTGGCGGCGATGCCCGGCTTGTAAGCTTTTTCGTAGTAGAGGTTTGGGTAGTTAAGCTCATCAAGTAGAGCCAGAGTAGCAACACCGACACCATTACTCTCCACAGCCACAAGTGCATTATTGTACTTCTTGCCCACCTCATTGATTTTCTTTGCGAAGATGAGGGGGTCGGTAATACCGCCGTAGACTGCAACTTGGGTCCACTCTCCATCGTAAACCTTTAGCACCTGAAAGGCTGCGTGATCGCGCGCAGCATAACCCGCCGGGTCAACGCCAATAGCGTAAACCGCACCACCCTCCGGCTGCTCATACTCCATATACGGAGCCTTCCAAGGAATGAGAAGACTCTCTTGGTGCTTCTTCAGAAGCGTCGAGTGGAACACCGAGCCCACGGAGGCGATCCAACAGCTAATGTCGTCGAAGGGGTAGTAAACCTTGAACAGGTCAGGGTTCCGCCGGATCTCCGCATCCGTCTCAATCATTAGCCGTCTGAACTGTAAGTTGTCTTTGGCCAATCCGAGGTGCCCAAACTTCTCCATCATCTTCATCTCTTCGAGAGTTAACTTCTGGCCCTCCGGCCACGGGCGTCGATTCAGTACCCCATCCCAAAAAGGGAAGAACGCATAGGCCCAGCGTCCTCGGCCAAGCTTGGCGTCGCGGCAATGGTCACGCCACCACTCTGCGGAAGGTTCGTTCATCGGGGCCGGGGTAGACTCGAGCAGGACTTGGGAGTGGTCCCTGTTGATCATCGAGGGGTAGATCATAGAGAACTGATGTCCAGCGTTTCGCCAGTACGGTAGCTCCGACCCGTGGAAGGAGTCAGGCGACTGGCCGATACCGACGGCCCCCGACTCACCAGAGAGAACGCGCATCTTGCCGCCGTGCTGAAAGGTTAGCTGGCGCACCTCTCGATTCGGCACCGTGGCGGAGCGAACAAGCTCTGGCCATCGACTGTGCGTTAAGTGGATACGGCGATGAAGATACTCTGCACGGTCACGATTATCTGCGATGCAGACATGGTCGTGGCCCGGAGTGTAGGCGGCCTTTACATAGCCGCAGAGTTCCGATGTGAGGCTCTTGCCGGCCTGCCTATACCCAAGTAGGGTCAGCCACTTGGTCTGGCCTAGGGCGGTCTCTGGTGGGTCCGAGTAGTAAGAGACAACCGTCTCTTGGAGGCGGTCGGTGATCGCAAAGGGGTCGAAGGTATGTTCGTTACCGGTCTTCTGATCGATGATCTTCGCGTAGGCCCGCAAACTAATCGCGGGGTCACTAAGCGCCTCAAGCGCCTCTTCCTCGAAGGGCAGGCTCACTCGAGCGCCTTCTTGGCAGCGGTTTGTCTAAGCTCTCGGGGAGACAGAGGCTGCTTCTCCATGCCCGCCGTATTTCTTTTTACCAGATCTTCAAGCGTAGGAATAGCAATCCCTTCTTCAGCCAGAGCAGAAATGTTGGTGTCCAGCTTAACCGTCATGGCCTCGGCGAGCGCGCTCTCTACGGACATCTTTTTCATTTCTTCGCCCCTGCCTCTGCCTTTTCTTTTTCCGCCTTCTTCTTCGCAGCCTTCTTTGCTCTGTCTGCGCGCTCTTTCTTTAACCGCTTACCAAGGTCTGCCTCGCCACTCTTTAGTCTCTCTCTAGGGGCGCGAACTGACTCGAGCGATTTGCGAGACTTTTGGGTTCCCGCGCCTATGGGATACCCTTTACTCGACAGGTCAACCCGTGTGCCGGCATAACCATTCGGAGTGAGGAAGCGGAGGCTGTCCAATTCTTCGGCAAACTTGACAGCGCCTGTTGACAGCTTTCCGCTCGCCGCAGGAATGCCTAGAGTCCGATACAGGCGCTGCTCGTAGAACCAGAGAAGGGCTTGGATCTGAAAGTCATCTAAGTCAGTAGCGCGGGCAATATTGGTATAAATTTCTTGACCAAGCAACATAGTCTCTGCGGGCACCTTTACGAAGCCGGGAGTATTTGGGTCAACATGTACGACCCGACCGTCTGGGAGTTTTACTTGTTTTAACATAGAGCCATATCCGGCCCTGCTCAATAGTTGTCGAGACATCCAAACATCGTAAGTAACACCCGGAATACCTACCAAGTTACCGCCATAAGTTCCAATCTTAGGGCCGTTGCCGTACAGGTTTGGCATGATCGCATCCATAGATGTCTTTGGGTGCCCTATCTTAAAGGTATCCCTAAACAGATCGGTGGCCCCTCGTTGTTGGCTTATGCTTCTCGCGCTGCCTAACTCGAGAAGTTCCCGCGCGGCCCCGTCCATGCCAAGCTTTCTGATCCGTTCACTATAGAACTTGAGACCTACCTCAACAGTGGGGCCTCGGATTCCATACCCGGCCAGCACATCGTTTTTAACGGAGAACGGATTACGCCCTGTCATAAAGCCTTTCTGCGTCAACTCGGCGTAGGAGGCGAGCGCGTACCTGCCGTTCTCAACAGGATTCACGCCGTTTGACGTATAGCTGGCGATGTTCAGCAGCGTCATGCGATGCACTTCGCTGTTTTTTAGCTCGGGGAAGATTTCAGAAGCTGTATTCAAAAACTTCTGAACGTCGTCGGTATACCAGTTCAAAAAATGTTTTGTGTCGGCAAACTGACTCACAAACTCTTCAAGAAGTTGGTTCTGGACCATCATCTTTGCGACAGGATCTTTAAGGTCGAGACCCTCCGTGACCCCAAACTTGGCCTTAAAGGTATCGCCCAAGAAATCAAAAACATCATTGTTTACAATCTTGACTCCCTCCTCGACGTAAGGAGTTCCGTCTGGACGGAGAATGCTGTGAAGCGTCTTATCCTCCCCGAGCAGACCAAGAGTAAACGACGCCTTTGAATTTTTTACGATGTCCGGCGCGACAAGCGTCAAGTTTATAAGGGGGCCCGGCGGTGTTTGGAGATTGGGATATTGATCAAGAATATCCTGAGCAACCTCCTCGCCCCTCTTCCATCTGCTCCGCACCATCTTTTCATGGTAGGCGCGTATGTCCTCTACTTCTTTGGGTTTGAGTCCGTACTTTTTGGCAAGTCCTGCTGTATCCTCTGGAGAAATTCGTCGAGTGACTCCTTCGATGACTTGTGAAAGAGCTTCATATTCTGGCGTGATTTCGCCAAAGAGGATTTCTTCTCCATATTCTATCTCCAAATCGCGGGTCTTGATCTCATCAAAAGTATCCAAATGGAACACGGCGTCCTGATTGCCATTCTTAGCTAACCTTGAGGCCAGCAGTCTGCCTTCGGGGGTATTGGGCGCAACCAACGAAACGTCAAGAACATACTTGTTTGTCTTACCGTCAAACCAAGCACCAAGATGTACGCCCTCCACATCCAGAAGCCTATGCATTGACTGCGCATACGCCCGGAGAGTTGCGGATGTAAGGTCTCCGGGGTCAAGACGCAACTCCGTCGCCTTAAATGGTGCCACGCTGTAGCCTGTCTCGAGGGCCTCCTTGCCGGACATATCATAAGTTATTCCTCCGTTACTCTTAATAGCGGAGGCAAGGGCGGCATCTTCGTCGGGGGTCAGGTTGTATTTTCTTTCCGACGCAAACTTACGAACATAATCCGGCAACTCTAGCGTGGCAGGGTCAACCGCGCGCTGTGCCGGGTCTTTGGCTAAGTCCACATCTTGTTTAGCGATGCGGGATAGCTCCGATGACTGCTGGGCAAATTCGTCCGCGTCAGACAATCCTCGCACATTTCGAGATACGGCAGCGCTTTGGACGGGAAGGATGCCGGGGATATATTCGGGCACATCAATCTTTTTCGAGATCTCGGCTGCCTTCTGCATGAGTTCTGGGGACTGCTGCGCCGTGGTCTTGCGACCCAGAATGGCAGCCTTCCGCTCGTCAATGCGACTCTGCCGAGCTTTGAGTTGAAGGTCATCTAGAAGCAGCGGTATGTCAGAAGCGCCCTGACCGGATTTAATGCGCGCATCTACCTGTGCAGGAGAGACACCCATTTCCTCAAGGGTGCGCCTAACACTTTCCACGTCGCCTTCACGAAGAACAGAGAGAGACCCTTCGGGCAGAATCTTCACCACGTCCTTCGCCACCTTCTCTGCGCCTTCCCTTGCGGCTGTTTTGCTTAGATCGTCCGCACGAATAGCGACATGAACTTCGCCCTCAAAAGCATCATCGAGTCGAACTAGACTAGGGTCAACGCGCACCTCTACCGCTTCAGTCCCGTACCCCCACCCCTGCCCTTTTGGGTTTGTAGATAAGAAGACCTCTCCCGTATTTTCTTTAGACTTCCATGTCCCTGTTCTACGGATTTCAGCGGCGGCTTCTGGGCTTGTTCGGTGATAAAGTGTAATCGTTCCGTCTGCATTCAGAGGAGGAAGATTGCCTTTTAGGTCAACAAGGTGGTCTACGTTTGCCGCACCTTTTTTCGCCACCTTCTCCACGCCTTCTTTCAGCCCCTCTTTGGCGGTTTTCTTAGCGCCCGCCTTTGCTGCCTCTTTGGCTGCCTCTTCGGCAACCTCTTTGGCTGTCGCTCCGGCCTTACCTACTACAGGAATAAAAGCCATAGAGGCAAGAACTGTCATGGCGAGTCGCTCTTTCTGACTCAAGTTTGGATTCGAGTCAAGAGCCTGCTTGGTCAAGTCATAGATACCACCCAACACAGATGCGGGGTACGCAAGCGCCTCGGCGACAATCGTCGGGCGAGCACGCAGTATATCCCCGACGTAGTTGGGTGTGCCCAGCGGACGGACAGAGATATCTCCCGTATAAGCAATGCCCTTCTCACGGGCGCGATCTTCGGCAGCGGTGGGGTTGCGGATCACGGTAGCCCCGGACATTCCTCCGCGAGGAGTCAGGGGTTCTCCGAGCTTAATACCAAGCTCCTTTGCAAGCGCGCGCTCTGTTGCCTTCGACTGGTCAGCGAGAACAAAGCGCCTTTCTTCACGGGACAGGTCTTGGATGGGGGCGTAGTGACCGCGCCCTGCATCAGCCAAGGATTGATTGTAGGCCGCCTGCCGTTGCCCCTCTTCGGAGGCAGCGAAATCCTCTTCCTCTTGGCGAGCCGCGCGCACAGCCTCACGCGAAGCCTCCTCTTGACGAGCTTTATCCGCCAACTCCTCCGACGTTGGGGGACGCGCTTTGAGGCCTAGGTTTTCCAGTGCCTCGTTAAAAGACATGATGGACAGGCTTGGCGACTTCCTAACAGACATGGCCTTTACCTACTCCGTTTCTTCAGCGCCTTCTTTTTCGGGAGCCGGCATGTTCAACGCGGGGCGGGCCTTCTCCTGAGCGCGCCTAGCGATCTCGAGAAGTTTTTCAAATTGAGCCTTAAACTCAGGCGTGTAGGGATGTGCCAAGCTTTCCCGAGTGTCTTCTATATCCCCTTCGGTCAGACCCGCAGGGGGCTCTCCTTCCGCCATAGGAAACTTCTCCATCGGCTCCGCCGTCTCTATCTTCTTCGCCCGCTCCATGTGCTCCTTCATATCCATCCTTTCCATAGCGGGGGAGGGCATGAGTCTGCGGGAGATCTCCGTGATGGAGGGCATCTCCGACAACTCTTCCGCTGCCGCATCGTCCGCCTCGGGGGTGCCCGGCTCTGGTGTGTTCGGATTCAGTCCATCAGGGGGCCAATGAACGGCCCGAAGAGTGCGGACCTCGGGTTGGAATGGAAATTGAGGCGGAATGGGTTCCACGAAATCAGCGCCCTCTGGTGGCTCTTGGATCTCCGGCCCCTCTCCCGTCCGGGCGTAACGCTCCTCAAGCGCCTGACTCATCGCGCGCTGCTCTGGGCTCCGTCCCCGCGTGGCGTCCAGTTGCTTCGCCTCCGAGGTGGCAGAGGCCAGATCAGAATCCTCTTCCGCCATATTCATCAGATCTTCTTCGCTCATTGTGGCGCGCGCACGAAGAACCAACTCTTGCAGCATCTTCGTTTCTTCGGGGGTCAGGGGGGTCAAGGTGTCAGCCATTTTTGGCCTCCAATACGGCGGGAGTTCGAGTTTCCTCTAGCTCATTTGCGTTAAAATAATCTCCCCGGAGCTTCTTCGTCTCTCGCTTCACCTGCACAAGCGCAGTCACGATGTCGGAATAAGTTTCCTGCGGAGTATCCGAGGTAGCATTCTTAGCAGCAATAACCGTGAAGTTCATTTCGTGCCACGCCCGGAGTTCTTTGGCGATGGCGGGGGTGATCCTCCCCTCCATCAAGGCGGCCATGATCTTACAACCAAAGCCTACAAGGTCATCATAGGTCTCGACCGTATGATCTAAAATAAAATCGGCGACTTCTTTACGCTTGTCCTTTGGGACCAGCATCAGCCACTGGGCGTAATCTCCGCCACCGCCCTCCGCCGGCCTACCTCTGCCCTGATTACTGCGGGTTCGATTAGCCATCAGAAAACTCCTGTAAAGGTATTAAGGTGGTAACTTGCTTGGGTCAAGCTTCCGCATCCCCCCATTTAAGTTTAGAAACAATCGCGCTGGCGGGCGACTCCGCAGTGCGAGTGAGGTGCGCCAAAGTGAGGCCCCTCCAAACCCGAATGGACTTTCTCTGCCCATTGAACATTACCTTGGTCACGGAACTCTTGTAGTCTCTCTCGGATAGCTGGCGGCAGAACAGAGAGTAACTCTGGGGTCGCTGCTTCATGTCTTCGCACCACTCGGCGTAGTCCATATAAAGCTGTTTCTTCGGGACCGACCTGTCCTTACCAATAATGCATCTCTCTTCCATGTACTCGGAGAGAACATCCATCTCCTCGCGGTATTCATTCGTCGCCACACGAACTTTTTGAGGGGGATTCAATCCATCCTTCTGCCACGATAAGCAGCCTTCAACCAGCTTATTCAGAATACCGGAGGATTCCTTCTTCAGCTTTTCCACCAAGTGGGGGTCTTTCTTGCTATCTGGAATTTTTACTCTCCAAGGGATCCGCAAGACGCGCCGCCAAATTCCCTCATCGTTGCCCTTGATGATGGGCCGATGATTCGCCGCGATGCACAGTTTGTGGGAGGGCATGAATTGGTAAAAGTCCATACGCATCCGACGAGCCCGGATGGGGTCGCTGCCGGTCAACTGCTTGATCAGCACCTCCGCAAAGGGCTTGCCCTTCTCGACTTCGGCGTTGGCCACAAAGCGGGCACCCTCCAAGTCAGCCACCTCCGTTGGGTGGGATTCGTTGTGCTTGGCCATCAGAAGTCCGGGCGCTCCCTGAATGGAGTATTCCCCGAGAATGTGCATTAAAACTAACAAGGCAGTAGTCTTACCATTTCCTCCTGTCCCCTCCATGAAGAGAAGAACCTGCTCCGTGACCATGCCCGTCAAGCAATAACCAAAGAAGCGGTGCAGGAACTCGACGACTTCCTCATCCTCCTCCATCGCATACATGATGAACTCATCCCAGAGGGGGCACTTCGCGTCCACATCCCATTCAACGGGGCTGATCTTAGTGATAAGGTCGGTCCTGTCGTGGTCAGATAGTTCGCCGGTGCGAAGGTCGAGGGTTCCGCTGGATGTGTTGAAGAGCCAAGGGTCAGAGTCCAAACGGTAAGATGGAATACAAACTTCAGCTTCGGTAGAGGCTACGGACACCATTGAGTTGAGCGCGCCGCACCCCTCACTGCGGAGGGCGTGGCGCTGAAGGGCACGCTGGCGCTGACGGTTTGTTTCAGCATTGGCGTCCTGAAAAATCAAACCAACCGAAGATTTCGCGTAGCGCTGAACCGCCCCATCCATGTCCCTCTGCCATCTGGCGTCATCAAAGATATACCAAGAGGCATGTGTTGGGCAGTAGCGCATGTTTACCCCGAAGGACGAGATCATCCGCTTCGCGTTCCCGAGGTCCGTCAGATTAAAGTTATCTGAAGACGATGGGGCCAGCGGGCCCTGTGGTGGGGTGTTGTCCTCTCCCCCTCCTCCAAAATCGTCCCCAGCCAACTCCTGAAGCCTCCTCCAGCCCAGACTGCGGCCATCATCGTCCCTTCCGTGGCCGGCACAGTTCTTATGCAGGCACCCGGCGGAGACTGCCCCGCTATTGAACTGCACAATGTAGGCGCTGCGGTCTGTATGGAAGGGATCCCAAGGACACACGTCGAATACCCAGCGCCGCCCCTTGCCCTGCCACGGGTCTGGCCCGGTTGCTTGAGGGAAGTGCGCAGCGACCCAAGTCTGGAGCCGCTCCTGATCATCCTCGGATAGAATAGCACGCTTATTCTCCTTTGGAGAATCAGCAAGCAGCGCTTGCAGTTGCTGCTGCTTGACAGCTTTTTTCGGAGCGACTTTAGAGATGATATGCGCCAAGGGCCAAGGGCGGTTGGGGGCATCTTCCCCTTTCCTTGAGTATGTACCGTAAACCTTCCATATCCGGCTTGGGTTGTAGACAGACTGGTCCACAACGGCGACACCGTCCAGATTAAAGCGGAAGGATAGGAGGTCAAGCAGCCTCTTGTGGTCTTTCGCCGTCAATCCCTCGCACAGGTACATGAGATGGTAGCCATTGCCGGAATCTGCAAACAATGGTTGCGGCCATCCGTGCGATTCCAAGAATGCGCGCACCTTCCCCGCAACAGCGAGGGCACCCTCCTTCTCTTCCTCCGTACTGGAGATGTTCGCCGGACGTGAGGGGTCGATGTCGATGAGTATCCACCGGATCTCCTCCACATCGGTATCCGTCGCCGCGAACCCGCGCCGAGCTACCCCAAGTGTGTTGCGGGCGTCCAAGTGAAAGTCCGCTTTAAGGGGGTTCGGCGTGAAGTACACCCCTCGAGCCCCCTCACTACAGAGATGTGCTGCTGCCTCCGCTAGAAGGCGGTGGTCATCAAAGAATCCGTTCAGATTCCGGTAACCCTCCGCCGTCTCTACCCCTAGTGCGCGTAATTCTACCACCTGATTCGGGCGCAGTACCTTCTCAAGACCGCGCAGGATGCGGGTCTCGCCTGACTTGTCCTTCATACTCCCCCCTAGAACAACGCTTCAGCGGCCTGAATCTTCTCAAACTCATCATCGTCGAAGCGCGTGTTCCGCAACAACTCCGTGATGGCCAACTCCGGTATCCTAAGTTGTCGCCCGACGCGATAGGCCCTTAGCTGCTGCGACCTGATTAAACGTTGCACTGTCCTAGAGCTAACCCGCAAACGCTGGGCTACCTCTACGACAGAAAGAAGCACATTTGATGACATTATCTCCCTCCTCTGTCCCAGCCCAAGTAACATAGCCGTCGTAGGTGTGCAAGGGGTGACAGGGCACGACATAGACGACAGCCTTGGATGTCTACACTTTGCTACGTTTTAGCGTAGACACGATAGTTCAGCTTGCAGCGGGCATATGGCTAGTTGTCTACACTGTCTACGCTTTTTTCCCTATTATGAGTTCTGTAGCTGTTTCGGGGTAGTACCATATAGGGGGGTACTATCTTTATATATATGGGATTGATTGAATGTAGGGTGTAGACACCGTAGACAACGTAGACATTGGGCCATAGTAAAGGATTAAGCTGGGATAATCTGTCTACACTTTGCCTCGCTAGGGTGTAGACAAAGCGTAGACAAGCGTAGACAAGAAAATGTCAAAAACCGCCGTCATGTTGAGGCAGTAACCCAGTAATAGAATTTTTTTTGCGAAAAAGGGGGATGGTCCGTTGCGCCGCCCGCCCACCTCGGGAGCCCTCGACCTCGACTCGACCCCCCTCGCGGGCACCATCTTCTGCGGGCCAGAACACCCCATTTGGGGGCTCTCAACCGGTAGTGGTCGCCCCCTCATGTGGTGCAGTGCATCCGGCGTGTACTCCCTCTCCGGTGGGGGTGTCTGAACGGGTCGTTGGGGTGTCGCTCGGAAGGGTGTCGCGGACCCCTCTCCTACATGTGGTGGTCTCGTCCCATCCTGATCAGGTTTGCGAGCAAGCTGGCTCCGAAGTCGGGCTCCTGATCAGGGCGACCCGGCCAAGCTCACCTCACGAAAGCCGGCGTTGGCCCGTTCGCGATCACCCCCATTTTCGCCCGAAAGCTGGCGTTTGCCCGTTGAGTTGGCTCCACGGTAGAACGCCGAATATCGCGAGGCCCCCGATCGTCGGGAGGCCCCCGAAACCCGTGTCATGCAAGAGTTTACAACTTTTCTAAACCCGCTGCCGGCCCAGCTTTACAGGCCCTTCCTCTGACCCGGCCCGTTTGCGCCTACACTACTAGTACGCCAAAGAGCGTCCACATTCTGAATCTCTTCTCTTTTCTTCTGGGGGCCATCCATGCGCATCAAGCTGTTCACCATCACCGACAACACCGACACCGTTCACACGGTCACCGGCAACATCTTCACCGCGATGGACTCGGCCAAGGCCATCTCCCTCGCGACCGGCGACTGGGTCACCCTCTGCTGCCCCGCCACTGGCCGGACCCGCCAGATCCTCCACAAGAACGCCTTCATCTCCTGATCACCAACCAACCTTTGAGGACACACACCATGACACTCCAATCCATTCTCGACACCGCCGACATCACCTTCGTGCCAGCCACGGCCAACCTCACCTACGAGGACGCCCTCGGCAGCACCGAGCCCCGTCGCCACCACGAAGGCCCGACGACGGATCTCAGCACGGAGTTCGTCCACATCTACCTGCGGAAGTACCTGCAAGGCGTCACGCTGGAGGAGGCTCTGGCCCGGTACAACCCGGCCAACGACGACGCAATCACCCTGCTTCTGGTGAAGCTGATCACCCAGCCCTAGCGGGCCGCCCCTTCGGGGGCGCTGTCGTGGGGAAGCCCACCTGACGAGCCCGATGAAGGGCGAAACAGCAACCAACGAGAGGACGACATGAAACGGACATACAAGACAGAGACACGACGGACGGCAGAATGGGTCATCAGCAAGCTGCGCCAGTACAAGGAAGATCACATCGAGGAGGCCTTCGGGTGCCCCGGCTGCACCATGCTCGACCTGCTCGGGTTTAACGCGAGGTCAGATGGCGACCTCGACACCGCACGCCTCTGCGAACGCTGGTTCGACAAGGTCACATCCGAGGAGGGCTACTAGCCGCCACGCCCCTTCGGGGGCACCGTCCGGGGGAAGCCCCGCTGATGAGGCCAAGCAAGGCCGAAACGGAACCAACCAACGAGAGGACGACATGACACCGACCACCAACAAGACCATCACCATCAACATGACCGCAGCCGAGGCCGAGACCATGCACCGCCTCGCGACCCAGTGCTTCACGGTTGGCTTTCACACCGCCTGCCACGGCGACGCCGGACTTCGGATCCTCCATCGGTATGCCCTCGCCGCCTACGCTGCCGAGAGGGACGCCTACAGCCGGATGAAGAAGTTCGACAAGAAGCACCCTCGACTCTCGGTGGCCGAGGCCGAGGCCCATCCGAAGTACCCCACCACCGAGCGGGTGCTGGCGAAGGACCGCGAGCTTACCGTCATTGCCACCGTGCTCTTCGGTCTCGTCACCGCCGGCTCTGGCTACGACAAGGACGACTTCATGACCGGGCTCAAGGTCTGGAAGGATCTCCCTGACGAAAGCAGGAGCCCGACTGGATGGGGTCTCGCCAAGTGCGTGTCGAACCTCAAGGTCCGCATCGTGAAGGAGGTGAAGGGCTGATCACCGAGCCCCCTTCGGGGGGCAGGGGTCGTGGGCTGTACCGCCCGCCTGACGATGGCTCATGGAGAGCCGAAACCCCGTCAGTCACAACCAGAGAGGACAACATGACACCGACATTCGACATCACCATCAACACCGGCGACACCGGCCCCCTCACGACCCGCATGGACGGGGACGACATCAAGCGTTCGAGCTACGACGAGGAGGTCGTGAACGATGTGACGCTAGCCCTCATCATGGCTGCGACGGCAGCGGCCAAGGCCACAGGCGAGAGCGTCACCATCGGCGGCGGCGGCTATGCCTGCGGCGTCACCGTCACGCCTGTCGCGCCTCTCTTCTCCGAGGAGTTCACCGCTTGGTGCGTTCGCCGCGCCGGCGAAGCGCGTCACATCCACTCCCGCCCATCGCGCGGGATCGAGCACGACCTGACGGCGACCATGCCCACCGCCACCTACGAGAACACCGACTTCGAGGGCGTCGTGCGTCGCATCAAGGTGGATGTCGTGGCCACCATCACGTCCTTCGACGGCGATGCTCGCTCGCACATCTGCGTTCGTCGGACCTTCACTGTCGAGCGCCAACTCAAGGACGGCGGCTGGGGTTTCGAGCGGACGTGGAGGAATAGTGACAGTCACTCCGTTGGCGAGATCGTCGAAAGGTATCTCGGGTACGGTGAGGACATGTCCGCCCTGCAATGGAGCGCCTTCCACTGGGCCTCACACGACATGCTGAAGGGATACTTCAGCGCCCTCCATGAGCACGGCTCCAACGCCACCGACAGGGGTCACGCCTACGCCGTGGAGCGCTCCCTCATCGTGGACATGTCCGACGCCATCGGTGACGCGCTCGTCGAGTGGGAGGTGCAGGGCTGACGCCCACCCTTCGGGGTCGGGCGCTGCATCTGCGCTCCTGACGATGGCCCACAGAGGGCCGAAACCCCGTCAGCCATCAACCATTCGAGAGGACAACATGAACATCGCATTCACCCAGCACGCATCCGAGCCCGGCATCACCATGACCTTCGACATCGAGACCGCAGTCTTCACGCTGGCGGGCGGAGAGGCCGAGGGCGTCAGGAAACTTCGCGCCCTTGCTACCCTGCTCGACATCGAGATCCCGAAGGGGCTCAAGATTACGAGCGATGGAACATCGCACATGGTCTACGACGGTGACCGCAACGCTCTCCACTACTTCCGCACCTCCGGCCCTTCTGCTAACCACGGTCCCCTGCGCGGTGCGTCCGAGGTGAAGGCCGCGTACATCGCCCACCTCATCGAGGAGCGCGTCAAGAAGCTTGAGGAAGATGAGCGCGAGGCCCGTTACGCATACGCAAACAACATCTGATCACCACCCACCCACCATTCATTCGAGAGGACACCATGAAAAAAATCCGCTTCACCATTGAACTTGACTTCGCCGAGGGCGCGTGCGCCCAACGCATCCACGACGACGTGAACGTCCACCTGACCGAGGGTCTGCGTGACCTGCTCTTCACCTACGGTCACGATCCCCGCTCCCCTGCCACGATGGACGACCTGTACGGTGCGCTCACCACCGAGGAGGTGGACGAGGCCGCCCCGAAGGAGGCGATGTACCGGGCAGCACTTGAGGAGGTCGGACCTACCATCGCCCACGCCACGGGCGCGGTGATCGAAGAGGCCTTCGACTACGCTGACCATGAGGTGGCGATCACCTACCCCGCCACCTGCGGACCCACCCCGCACACCATCGTCACCAGCAACCGAGGCCACTTCCGCAAGCACTGCTCCGACATGACCGACGAGGTCTGGACCTGCGTGCAGCAGGCTCTCTCTTCCGGCCTTCGCCCCAGCATGGCTGACACGGATGGGGGCATGGTTGGGCGCGTGTCCTTCCTGCCCATCACGAAGGGCGCCGCCGTCGTGCGCATCCACAATCGGTATGAGGGCTCAAGCTACATCGCCGCCAGCGAGGACGACTGCCGGTGCAACCTCTCCCGCTTCGCGTACATCGCTGCGTTGGAGCAGGGCGATGTCGTCACCGTGGGCAGGGTCATCGCCGAGCCTGTGCGCAGCGCGCAGGGAGGTGCAGCATGAACCGCGACACAAACACAACCTACGTCCCGTACCTGTACCCCTCCCTTGCGGACGGCCGCTACTTCTGCGACTTCTGGGATCTGCCCACCACAAAGTGGAGTGGAGACGAGCTTAGGCTGAACTCCACCCTGCTCTACTCCCGCTACGGCGTGCGCATCTACGAGCACCCCACTCACGGGGACGAGGGGCATCCCTTGGCCTACGTCGAGGACGAAAGGATGGTGTTCGTAGTTCGGGACTACAACCGAGAGGACAGGGATGCTGTTGCGTGGTGTCTCTCCCAGTGGGCGGTCCTGCTTGACCTTCGGGAGCGTGGCATAGATGACGTGGACAACAAGTGGTTCCGGGCAACCGTGAGGGAGGGCCAGCTTCAGCGCGAGCGTACCTATGACCGGGAGTTCTGGTGGTTGTGCGCGAGGGGTACGGTGCAGACCACCGTCCGCAAGCTGGCGCAGGACATCGTGGACTTCCGCAACCGAGGAGACATGGACGAGGCGGAGGAGATCCTGCGGCGGCTACAGCAGGTCTCGCTGAACACGAGCCGGTCCTACCACGCGGCGGCGCTCCACCTCTCGCAGTTCTTGCAGCTTGGAGGTGCGGCATGAGAGACCCCTACTTCAGCGACGAGACCGTCGCCGCCTTCGTCTTCATCTTCGGCACCCCGTGGCTGGTGACCCTGACCGTGCTCACTGTGAGCCTGCTGCTCGAAGGGGGTGCAGCATGAGAGACCTACGCTACGAGGTTGCCGCGTGGCTCCTCGCGATCGTCTGCTGGGCAGTTACAATGTACTTCTATTCACAACTCGGAGGTGCAGCATGAGCAGGCGCAAACGACAGGCCCCACCGAAGCGACGCAACGCCGTCGTGCAGGCCATGAAGTCACGCTCCGCCAAGGCGGGGTACCACACCGACAAGAAGAAGGAGGCCGACCGACGAGCCTGCCGCCAGAAGCGGTGGCTGTGATCATATTGTTGCCCCTACATCTTGAGTCAGTTAACCACGGTGAGCCGGCACCAAACCACCCGGCAGGAGGACACACCATGACGAAGAACCGAGCCTACCTCACGCACAACGAGGACGAAGGCATCTGCATCCACGGCACCTACAAGCAGGGCACCCTGACCGACATCACCTACAACCAACTGTACCTCGCCTTCGGCAAGCACATCTGGGTGGAGGGCCCCGATCAGGTGGACTGGTCATGGAACATTGAGTTCCCCTGCGGCACCGTGGCTACGGTGTACAACTGGAAGAACGGTCCCAACTACTGCGGCCCCGGCGGCATGAACCGCTTTCAGGTCACGACGTGGAACGTCGGGGGCAACAGCGCCGAAGCGTACCACCTCGTCAAGGCTGCACTCGAAGGGGGTGCGGCATGAAAAGCATCGCCCAGTTCCTCTACCTCTGGCCGGCTATCGACTTCTGCGACGCCTACCACCACAGCAACCTTCGCATCGAGAAAGAACTCGACGGACGCTACCACGTCTACGACATGGGGGCCTAGACATTCTCTTGACAAACCTGCCCCCCACTTGGGGGGCGCAACCAATTACTAGACAGATGCAGGAACAAACCACCTGCTTGGAGGACACGACATGAAACTCACTCTCGCCGAAGCCTACGACCACCCTACCCCCGAGGTAGACATGGACACGATCAACCACGCAGACGACTGGAGGGCCTGCGCGAATGCGATGGAGCGCTTCGTCGTTAAGGCCCGCGCCTATGCTGACAAGCTGGAGTGCGGCAGCGCGGATGCGTTGGAGCCCATTGTGCCACAGACTCCGGTCGTTCCGCCGGACATGAACCCGACCCTCGATGATGAACCTGAACCCCACTCCCCGTTCTAAGGAGGACGACATGGAAGACTCACGCTACGACGACAAGGGCACCAACCTCACCCGCGAGAGCGGGTGGGACATGACCCCGCAGGCATCCAAGTTCCTGCACGACTTGCTTCACGGCAAGCACGACGCATCTCTTGATCGCAATGGTGCGCGCCCCGGCAAGGACATTGCTCGGGTGTACGTCATCAAGGACGAGCGCGAAGAGACCGAGGCCGGCAACGAGTACAGCGACGACGTTGAGGTTCGCGTCTCTCTTGATCTGTGTGTCGAGTACGAGAAGACGATCGCCCAACAATTCCACGGTACGGTGAGCCGCGTGCTCGTCAGCGCCGACTTTGATGTTGAGGTGGTCGCCGACTGGCAGAACCTGTCCGACCCCTGCGAGCCAAACACTGGGCTCGGTGAGTTGTGTGAGGAGGACCAGCTTCGAGTGCTCATCGTGTCCGCGCCTCAAGAGGTGTCTGCCTCACTGTGGTTCTCCGAGGAGATGCCGAGGGGCAGCGTGCGCTACGAGGTTCACGCTCGTCTGGTTGACGGACATGCCTACTTCTACTTTGACTACGCGCACGACCAGCCGGAGCCAGCCGAGCCAACCCCAACCCCAACCCCAACCCCCGTCGCCGTTGTCCATGATGACGACGACCTGCCGTTCTAAGGAGGACGCAATGTTAAGTGAAAAACAGAGTGAAAAACTAGAGAGCATCAGCCGCATGTTGTACGAAGTGTGCGAGGCGCTCCCCGATGTCAACCCCGCTGAAGTGGAGAAGGTTCTGGACCACGCGCACAGTGTGCTGCATGACATGCTGACCACCGACGCCATCGAGAGCACGAAGGAGGTGACGGCATGACCGAGATCACCGGGCTGGAGTTCATCGTGTTGCTCGCCTCCTTCTACCTCGGAGGTATGGGCACGGTGTTTTTGATGCAAGCGCAGGACGAAGGGGGACGATAAGAAAACGAGAAACTTTGTTGCGTATCTACGCACCCCTAAATACAGGGGTCATGATGGCGAAGGGAACGGCCACAACAGTTCCCAACCATACTTGAGAGGACAATATGTTTGACGATATTGAATATGATCATCAGGCCCCCGCCACCACCCTCGGCTTCAAGGTTCCAACCGAGTCCGAGAATATCGTGCAGGCTCTCCTGTCTGCCGACATCCCATTCGACGCGCCCGTCAAGGTGCCGATGGCTTCCATCCTACCCGACGGTGGCGTGCGGGTGATCCCCGGCAAGTACAACCTGATGGACAGTCGTGGCCGCATCGTTGGTGAGAACGTCACCGACCGCTACACACCCATCGGCTTCGGCGAGATGTTCGGAGTGATTGACCACCTGCTACAGGAGGGCTTCTCCCTTGACAGGGCCATCGAGTTCAACGGGCGCAGGCTCTTCGTCAGTGTGGAGTTGACGGACTACCAGTTCGACGTGACCGGGGACGGCGACCTCGTCACCCCATACGTTTGGACCCGAGGTTCGCACGACAGTAGCTCCTCCACCGAGGTGTTCGTGGCCCTTGGCCGTGGCTACTGCACGAACCAACTGGTCGCAACAAGGCAGATGGTCAAGCGCATGGGCCTGCCCCATACCAGCATCCGCCACACGCGCAGCGCGCCGGAGCGTTTGCGTATGGCGGAGGATCTCTTCCGCAACTGTGAGCGGATGATCATGACGCAGAAGGCGATCATGAAGACCCTCGCGGATACTCCCTTCAGCGCGATGGACTTCGCCGACTTCATGGACAACCTGCTTCCACTGCCCGAGGTTCCTCTGGAGGGCGAGCCTACCCGTGGCTACACGTTGGCAGAGAACCGTCGCGAGTTGCTCTTCGACTTGTACGAGCACGGGCGCGGTGCCCACTCTGGACGTGGCTCGAAGTGGCAGGCGCTCAATGCAGTCACCGAGTACAGCACACACCACATCCCAACGCGGGGTGGTGACCGTGAAGAGAAGCTCTTCCTCGGTTCAGTTGAAGGCCCTGCCGCCAAGTTGAACGAGCGCGCGATGGCACTGCTCACTGCGTAGGACTTGAGGCCCCCTTCGGGGGGCCACCTTTAGGGAGGTCAACATGGGAGCACATGACGAAGAGTACATCAACCAGTTCCAGCCTCGCAGCAGGAGGAAGTCAGTGCCTATCTATGAGTACAAGTGCGACGGTTGCGGCGATGTCTTCGAGGTGTTCGTCTCGATGGGTTGCAGGGACAAGCAGACGTGCCCCAACTGTGGGTACAAGGACTCGACGAAGATGGTGTCCGGCGGCTCGTTCGTTCTGAAGGGCGGTGGCTGGTACAAGGATGGGTACAGTAAGGAGGGAAGTGATGATTGAAGCGAGAGTTACATTTGCAAATGAAGATGACTACGCATGGTTCTTAGAGATTATGCAGGAGGCTTGTGACGCTAGCGACCTAGATCTACCACTTACTATTACGAAGGTATACCTGTGCCCGCCGGGTGGAAACACACACGACCCTTACTTTGGTTTTGGTGGCGGCGATGCCTCGTAAGCTGAAGAAGTGTCCTGATTGTTTGGACGCGGGCTACCTGTCCGTCTTGGCGTGGCGTCACGGAGACGAGCGGAAGATCGTGGCCTGCGATTGCAGGCATGGTCGCCGCTTCCTCCGGGTGTGGCGCAGGGAACTTGCTAAGGTCTCACCACCAGCCGAGCGCAAGCCCCGCCCAGTACGTGCCGAGCCCCCCGCTGATCACGACATACGAGAGGATGTAGAGGCAAGCAAACGTCAGGACGGCACGCTTAGATTCCATGAGGGAGATTAACATGGCAAGAGACATTGCACACACACAGTAGTTTTGGGAGAAAGAATGAAGTTCTATACAGTAACTTGGGACAAGCAGGAAGATGAGGACCGTGGCGAGTGGGGGCCGAGGGGTCCGCGCATCCGCTTCTTTGAGTTCAGTGACCCGGCCATGAAGTTCATGGAGGGCCTCGCGTGTGGGGCTGACCCCGAGGGGACCGAGGTGGGCCACTACCTGTGCGAGTACGAGGTGCCCGACGAGGACTTGACCCGAGCCGGCATCATCAAGATGTTGAATGACGCTGCCCGTCAGACCTGTGACGGCGACCTCAACACTAACCAAGAAGGGTTCGATGAGCCGATGGCCCACATCATTGAGGGTGGGAGATCATGAAGTGCCCTGTCTGTGGTTCATCAAAGAACAAGGTGATTGACTCTGTCAAGACGTACACGCGCAAGGCCGGGAAGAAGAGGTACATCCTCAACCGACTGGTGAGTGCGCTGCGGATGCAAGACACGGGAGAGTTGGCCCGTAGGGGTGGCGTCGGGAGGCGTCGCCACTGCACCCACTGTGACTGCTACTTTATCACCCACGAAGAGATCGCCCAGATCATGAGGACCAAGTGAAGCTAGTTACTACCGACCCCTGCTTCGGGAAGCGTGGCACGATACGAGGCATCATGACCTCCATATCTCTTGAACTAGACGAGCATCCCGATGCTGCGGACTCCATTATGTACGCCATCATGGGTGATATGTTCGACCTTGAGATTGAGATCGAAGGTGGTGTGTTGAAGGTCACGGGCAAGAAGAGGGACATCTGGTCGTGGCTCTCGTTCACGATCTTGTGGACGCTGGGTGAGATATGAGAGTACACCAGTGGGTGCTCGACGGGTTCCTCACCGAGTACCAGAACGAGGGTTGGGACTTCATGTTCCAGAAGGACGCCATCCTGTGGTGGGCGTGCGGGTCAGGTAAGACGCTAGCTGCATTGTTGTGGGCCTCGTCACAGGGTGAGCCCGGCAAGACGCTGGTCATCACACGCGCCCCCGCTCGCCGCCAGTGGCAGCGGGAGGTGTCGCACTACACCACGGGCCGTGCCATCGTGGGTGAGAGTAGGACGCCGATGCCTCTTGAGGAGATGCGCGACGCTGACATCCTGATCCTCTCATGGGATACGATACCCTACTGGATCGATGCGATAGCTGCGTGGCGTCAGACGACGGGTCGCCTCTTCGTGGTGTTCGACGAGCTACACAAGGGCAAGTCGTGGCGGCGACAGAGGAAGTACCTTGGCCGTGATGGCAACGTCAAGTACCGCTCGGCGGAGAACCGCGCGGCGGCAGCCTGTGCGATCTCACGCATGGCGCACCGTCGTCTCGGTCTTACGGCGACGCTGATCAGGGACAGGGTTGGCGACCTGTGGGGTCAGGCTGACCTAGTGTCTCCCAACTTTCTAGGTACTAACTGGTCTTTCGTACACCGCTACTGCGATGCGAAGCCCGGTAAGTTCGGCGGGCTCGACGTGTCCGGCCGCTCGAATGAGGAAGAGTTAAAAAAGAGACTGGCAAAAATAGTTCATGTAGTCTCGCGCGAGGAGATGGCGCGGAAGCTACCTCCGAAGAGGCGGCAGCTTGTGTATCTCTCGAAGACAGATCTGGTCCGCCCTTCCGGGTTCGCTGCGGATATGAAGAGGGCCGCCCGCAACGGAGCGCAGGCTCTCTTCGAGGTGAGGATTCTTTCAGCGGCAAGTAGTAAGCGCCGCTGGATCGCGGAGACGGTGGCCGACGCGGTGGACGCCGGACAAAAGGTCTGCGTCTTCACTGGGCGGCGCAAGGACTGCGAGGCTCTCGCCAAGCTGATCGGGAAGAAGCTGAAGGATGCTCCCCTCTGGACAGGGCACGGCGGTGACAGCACCCAGTACCGTGACGGCATCGTCGCCGAGTACGCAGCGCATGAGGGGGCGGCGGCATTCGTCGGCACCACCGATGCGTTCGGCGAATCCATCGACGGGTTGCAGAACACGGACCTTGTGGTCTTCGGGCTGCTACCGTGGACGCCGGGACAGATCACACAGGCGGAGGGACGCTTCAGCAGGCACGGGTCGAAGCGGTCGGTACTGATCATGTACACCGTAGCCAGTGGTACGGTGGACGAATACGTCGCGGACATACTGATCGACAAGCTTCAATCAGTGGAGGCTGTGCTGGATGATAAAGAGTCCGGCGAGGTGGCCGGCACCCTCATGGGAGATCAGGACGAAGACTCGATCATCGCTTCTATACTCGCTGCCAGTGCGGGTCTATAAGTTTTGACATCTGGTTGACATCTACCTTGTTAACTTATTCAGGTCAGCAACCAAACTGACACAACCATTGGAGGACACATGGGGCGCAAGCCAACGAAGAAGCAGATGATTCAGTTTTGCCGCGATGCGGTGCGGGCTACACTCGAGGGCGAAGAGGGCGCGTGGTCCTTTGAGTTCGTGACCTACCGGGACGAGGCTCACCAGCATGACGCGGCGGATGTTACTGGGCTCGGGTACGCAGACTCAATCGAGGGCGACTTCCTTGAGTGGCCTCGCCTGCGGGAGTGCGTGGTACCGGGTCGGGTCGTCGATGTGTTCATCTTCAGGCGTTGGGACCAGTACGAGCGGGAGTTGTGGGACCACTGCCTCATCACCCTGCCAACAGAGCGGGCCGCCTACGAAGCGGGAGGTGAGTGATGGGTGACGAGACGATCGACTACAAGGCTACCATCCACCGTATCCGGGGCGAAGAGATACAAGAGCGTGCCCTCGAAGTGAAGAAGCTTCTGCACTCGATGGACATCCCCGCGTTCCGCCGAGACGCGAGTCGCCCAGCCAACGTGCGCTGGTTGATCCGCAACCTCGCTGCCCGCAACAACAAGCGGGCCTCGTTCAAGACCGTCATCCGCGAACTGGTCCTGTTGGACAAAGCCTTTCGCATGTGGGAGAACGCATGACACTTGCAGACTTCTGGGCCGAGTGCAACCACTGCGGAGAGTTCATTGAGTACGAGCAGGATCGTTCGTCGCCGTCGGAGCCTATGTGCCCTACCTGCGATGGGCCCGGCTGGTACAGCGTGATCGGCAAAGACGGGAAGCCCGAGCCGATGGAGGACGCATGCAATACCTAGACACCGGTCCCTCTCGCGCCGGCTGGCACAGGCTGGCCAACGTGCTCAAGTGTCCCCGCTACTACGCCTTCAACAAGGAGCGCGAGTGGAAGCCAACCGATGCGTTGGTTCGCGGCACGCTCATGCACGTTGCGCTCGCCCACCACTATGCCAACCTCCAATGTGAACAGCAGGACGAGGAGCCCTCGTACCTGTCGCCCGAGGATGCGGTAGCGCGCTGCGCCGTGGAGGCTGGCCATCCGCTCTACGACAAGTGGTGGCGCAAGGTCATTGAGGTGTACCACCAGTACACGGCGATGTACCTCACTCCAAGCTGGCACATCCTCGCCGTGGAGAAAGAGGTGGAGACGCAGGTGCTCGACCCGCACATGGACCACACGGAGAGGGCGTATGACTACACGGCACGCATCGACCTGATCGTGGAGCACCACGACAAGGTGTACTTCGTGGACCACAAGACGAGCTTCGCCATCCTGCACAGGACACACAACAAGTATGCCCTGTCGGGCCAGTTCCTCGGGCAGCAGATGATCGGGCGTGAGATGTACGGCGACCAGTTCGGGGGCGTCATCTTGAACCTCATTGGCTGGGATGACCGCAAGCCCGTTTCTTCGTTCAAGAGGAAAGTTCTGCCGTATGCCGAAAAGTCTGTTGCGCGGTTCCCCGAGACGGTTAGGTTGGCGGAGCGGATGATAGCCCAGTTCGATGGAAGGGAAGCCTTCGGCTGGCCGGGGAGTCACCAAGAGCACGCATGCCAAACAACCTTCGGCGAGTGCCGTTTCTTTCAGACCTGCAAACGAGGAGGACACTATGAGTAAGACGAAGATCAAAGACCTGCCGAAGGTGTTCGGTATTATCTATGCGCCGCCCAAGGTGGGCAAGACGCTCGGCCTACTCAAGTCGTTCGCCGGCTCGACCCTTGTGATCACGTCGGTGGGGGGAACCTCCTGCTCTGACTACATCGGGCATGAGCCAGACACTTGGGTGATCACCCCCGACACGACGGTGGACAAGATCACCGATGTCGTTCACCGCGCTTCGAAGAAGTACAACGCGATCATCATTGATGACTTCAGCCTGATCGCCGATGCGGAACTGATTCACATCCAGAGCAACCCACGCAACGCCGGCTTCAAGGCATTCGATGTTTTGATCAAGACGATGTACAAGCTGCGCGACGGGGTGCGTAACGCGGACTGCCACTGCTTCCTCGTCATGCATGAGACCCCGCCACGCGAAGTCACCCGTGACAACAAGACGGTGTTCATCCCCGGACACCCCTCCATTACAGGCTGGAAACTGCCGGAGAAAATCCCGGCGATGTCAGACTTCGTGGTCCGCATGAAGTATGACAAGGACGCCCTAAGCAACTGGCCCTACGTCTACCAGTCTGCGCCGACCCCAAACTACATCACGGGTAGCCGCCTCTCGATGATGCCTGATTACTCACCCACCAACATTCGGGAGATCATGATAGCGACAGGCTATGACCTGCCCCGAGCCAAAGGACTGGAGTGGCTCGACGAGTTGGCCGAGAAGGTTTGCCAAGGGATCATAAAGGCAGAGGCAAAGGACCGACGCTCGGTTAAGAAGTGGTTGCAGGCAAACGGTGCCAGCATTTCAACCAAGTACAAGGACAAGGATCCAAGACACGTTCGCTGGGGAGTCAGCGACGGCATTGATAGGGCGGTACTTCGCCGCTACAAGACCAACCTGTTGGATGATTTTTTCACCAACTTTTAGTAGAGGGAGATGACAATGGTTAAGTTTCGTATTGATAAGAGTGAGAGTTTGCAGGGCGGCAAGTTGAGCGTTCGAGGCATCTACCGCATGCGGCTGGATATGCTGCGCGCGGACATGAGCAAGGCCGGCAACTACATGGCAACGTGGAAGGCCACCGTCGAGGATGGTCCCGAGAAGGGCCGCGTGTGCTACGGCCAGCTTATGTACGCTGACGCCACTGGTCAGCCCTACGCTTGGGCGGGTCGTGTGTGGATGGAGTTCCTTGAAGGCATTGGTTACACCCGCGAGGATGCTGGAGATATCTTAGACTCCGGCTGCGAGTGGGATGAAATCGAGGCGTGGGGCTCGGACCATGTTGTCGGTCAGTCCGGTTGGCTGGAGTTCACTCCACCTATCGGTGAGGGTTCCTTCGCCGAGACGGAGTGGCTGCGCGAGAGCGAGGCCGAGTCACGCAAGGCGATTGCTGCGGAGGCCGCTGCGGCCCGTGCAAGCCTCGACGCTGACGTGCCATTCTAATGACTTAGGGGCGTCCCAATCCCGGCACGTTTGTGTCCTCTCGTTACCGGGTAAGGTTCGTGGTTGTTCCTGCGGGGCGTCCCTTCACCTCATTGGGGGTGCTTCAATCTCACCAACTGTTGTGAGTTCGGTTGTTGAGTAGGATTTTGAAAGTTGGTCCGCGAAGCATCCCCTTTTTCTCTGGAGACATAATGAACTGCTGGCACTGTAAGGCCGAGTTGATCTGGGGCGGCGACCATGAGGCGGAGGACAGCCACTTCTACAGTATGGTCACCAACCTGTCCTGCCCAAAGTGTAGCTCACTGGTGCTGGTGTACTCTGGCGTCGAAGAGAAGATGCCCCCTGCAAGGATTGAACTGACGGAGGACACGGATGGGATTTGATAAGGCGAAGTGTGAGCGCTGCCCTCTTCGGAAATACTGGCAGGCCGAGGGTAAGTGGGAGCGCGTTGACTTCTTACACAACGGCTCCGATGTTCTGGTATTAGGTGACGCCCCCTCGAAGCAGGCGTCCGTTCTCGGAAGGGCATGGGCCGACGAGCATGGCGTCGCGATGAAGGATGCGCTCGAGTCTGCGGGGACCAAGGCCCACGGTGTTGACTACGGCTACGTCGTAGGGTGTCGGTGGCCGAAAGACGACGCGCGTATGTTTATGCAGATACTCAAGAAGAGGAACCGTCAAGGTGCGGGCACCGGCAGGCGTCCTGCGATGTCCCCCGTCGAAGCGTGCAGGGGTCACGTCGAGGAGGAGATGGCCCGGTACAAGACGGTGATCACCTGCGGCCCCACCGCGACCAAGTTCATGCTCGCCGGCAACCCTTCACTCGAGGCCGTCAGAGGTGGCCCTACGCTTGTTGAGGGACTCAAGATACTCCCGACCTATCACCCCTCACAGGTCGCCGCACAGAGGCATCTGACGCCCGTGCTGCATGGCGATGTGCAGAAGGCAATGCGTCACCACAAGGGCACCCTACGCTGGAAAGACCCTGTGGTGAGATACAACCCGGCACCCGATGTGGTGCGTGAGTTCTTTGACGACGCACGCAAGAACGAGTGGGTGCTGACCTATGACGTGGAGACCGACGGTGTGGACGCCCTGAACTGCGAGCTTCGCTGTATAGGGATCGGCACGGACAACGAGGTTTTAATACTGGGCTTCCTAAGTATCGACGGAGTGTCAAGATTCTACTCGCCAGAGGATGAGCGAGAGATTAAACGTCTGCTTCGTGAGGTGTTCGATGATGAGTCGGTTCGTATTGCCGGTCACAATGCAGGTTACTTTGATCGTCTGGTGTGTGAGTCTCATAAGCTAGGGAACCCCACCTCCCTGATCGATACCATCCTACTCCATAAGCTGGGCGCGTCCGAGTACCGTCACAGCCTTGGCTTTGTGGGCTCGGTCCTTACTGATGTGCCGGCATGGAAGGCCGACCACGCGGGTGTGACGGCGAAGACCGACGAGGAGCTTCACCAATACTGCGCTACCGACGTGGCCGTAACCTCTCGTATTATTCAGCCCTTGTTGGAGATGGTCTGGGAGAGAAAGCAGACCCATCTGATCGACAAAGACCTGCGCCTCCAAAGCTTGTGTGCGGGCATGCGTCGTATGGGGATGCGTATTGACGAGGAGACTCGCGCTTGGCATGAGGAGGAACAGACGGAGATCGCGTATGAGTGGCGTCTGGAGTTGAGCAAGATCCAGCCCGACATCAACCCCAACTCACCGACCCAGTTGCGTCGCCTGCTCTTCGATAAGTGGGCGTTGCCTCCCCATGAGTACACCCTGTCAGGTGAGCCCTCCACTAGCGCAGCCTCCCTGCGGTCCCTGTCCATCAACCCTTTAGTGGACGATAGGCAGCGTGCATTTTTACAGGCGCTTCGGTTCTACCGTAGAGCGGAGAAGCTGTTATCTACTTACCTTAGAAAGTTCGCGCCCGGAGCGGGTGTCGTAAAGGATGGCTATGTCTACCCCGACTACAACTCACACGGAACAGTTACTGGAAGACTATCGTCCTCTAACCCAAACTTTCAGAACATACCTTTCAACCTACGGGATATGTTCATCCCTCCAGAAGGCTGCGTCTTTGTGGGTGCGGACTACGATCAACTTGAACTACGATTCGCAGCCGCCTTGTCTGGAGCGCAGCACTACCTCGACGCCTTCGAGAAGAAAGAGATCGACCCCCACAACCTCACTGCGGACCTCATGTTCGGAGAAGCGTTTTGGAAAGCGGAGGGAGCGCCGGATACCAAGATGGGCAAAGGCACGGGCCAGTTCAAGCAACTGCGGAACCTCGCCAAGACCATCTGCTTCGCGTCACTGTACGGAGCCTCTGCCCCGAAAGTCCACGAAATCAGCGGGCGGGCGGAAGACGAAGAAGGGAACATGCTCTACGCGCACTACGACCTGCGGCAGATCCGATTGCTGCATCGCCGATGGAAGTCAGAAGCCCCGGAGTTTGAAGCGTGGTGGAAAGAAACAATAAAGCATTTCTCTGACTACGGGTACGTCGAGGAGCGCGTGTGGATGCGCCGGCGTTACTTCGCGGAGGAGGACTACAACGCCATCCTGAACTTCGGGGTGCAGGCGGGAGGCTTTGCAGTAGTGGCCATGTCTATGCTTGAGTTGGTGGAGCAGCACATCCCCTTCGACTTCGACAACAAGATAGGTCTGGTCAATCAGCTACATGACGCTGTGCTCCTGTCGGTGCCCGAAGAGCGTGCGCAGGAGGTCAAGGAGATCGTTGACGAGACACTGACCCGCAGGGTTGAGGGTCTCGATGTTACCTTCACGGCCAGCGCAGAGATTGGCAGAACTTGGAAAGATGTCTAGGGAGGACGGATGAACAAGAAGAAGCAAGAGCGAGTGCTGGAGGCCATACCCGCAGGAGGATGGTACACCACGCGCGAGGTCGCCGACCGCAGCGGCTACGCGCCACTGACGTTGGACTACTGGCTGCGTAAGCTGGCTAGTACAGGAAGGATTGACCACCGGCAGATCCGATCCACCAAGGAGAACCTTTGGCGCGTCGCCTAGTGTGGGAGAAGGAGGGGAGCCGTTGCTCACGGTGCGGGGAGGCGCGCACATGGAACTGGGGAATTATGGACACCGTTGTTGACGCGGGTCCACAGGGAGGCTGGGAATGCGAGAACAGACACGCGGGCTGGATATGGCCCCGAGAAGTAAGGGAGGACAAATGATTGATGAGATACATTCTAATGTGAAGGGCAGGATTGACCTAAGTTTGCACTCGCCCTACAACCTGATCATCGGCCGCAATGGCTCGGGCAAGAGCGCTATCATGCACTCCATCGAGTTGGCTGCATTCGACACCGCCTTCGATGCGGCGGGTAAAGATGTGAAGCAGAAGGGCGCGCTTGAGAGGCTCGCTCCGCGCGGGGCAAAGCTGCACTCAACTCTGTACGTTGACGGAGAGGAGGTATGCTGGGGTGACCGCAGCGACCGCTTTGACAACGTAGTTGCTATGGCTATGCATGCGCTCACCGGAAGTACCGCGTCATTGATGGAGTTTCTTTTGGAGCACATCGACGATGATAACCACCCCATTGACCTGAACATCCCCGGCTGGCAAGCGCGCGTGAAGCATCATGGTTCATACCGCAAGGCCCTGTTGGAGATGTCACGCGGCACAGCCTCTGCGATCCGAAGTCACCAGTCTCGCCTGCGCGAGTTGAACGTGGTGCAGGGCTTCTTCGATGAAGGCTATGGAGGTGGGGCACCCGTGGAGATCATCAACGACAAGCACGGGCTCGAAGAAGACATTCGTCGGGCTAAGGAGTTGAAGAAGCAGATTGATGCCGAGGCTCTTCGGTTCATCCGGGGCTCGTTCTCTACTGTGGAGGCCCACATCAACAGGTATCTGCCCGAGGAGATCGGGCGCGCTGAGTTCTGCGAACTTTCGGAGAGAGAGTTTCGCCTCTCACTTAATGGGACGGTGGTTATCCCCTCGGGTGTGGAGACTGTGGCGCTTGCTGTGGCGCTCGCGGGTGCCCTCTTGAGTGGCCCGAGGTCACTCTTCATCCTACCTGACAGGGCGTATGACCCCGTCACGCTTGGGTGGATAATGCGGGCGCTTCGGAATGTAGAGTGCGCAGGTGCATTTGTGCAGACGACTGTGTTACCGGAAGGCTATGACTTTATGTCCCTTGGTTGGGACTTGGTGAGGGTGTGATGAAAGTTTGTCCCGTTGGTTTACATCCTGCGGAGGTTGGGAGTACCCGTCTTCGCGCTCGAATCCTTCAGGCCCTGCCGGTGTGGTGGGGCTATAAGTATGGCCACAAGGTGGACTACCCACCTCACATCCCCGGCATCCCGCACACGCTGATCCGCACGGGGACGAGGGAGATCGATTGCTCCACCTTCACCTATGGGTTGCTATCGGCAGTCTATCCCAAAGCAGACTGGGGCTTTGAGCGGTATAAGAAGTGGCAGATGTGGGGCAGAGATGACCTGTACGGTCCCCTGACCACAGCCGACGAGCTTGGCATCACTACCCAAGGCCGAGGCAACGGGTGGTATCTCTATCAGAAGTGGGAGAAGCCTTGGGAGCGCGGCCACTCTTTCCTCGCGCTGAAGCGTGGAGACCTGCTTCTAGTTCTCGAGGCCACGTCTCTATCGTCGATGTCGGGTGTGATCTGGCGCAACATCTGCAAGATTGGAGATGTGGATAGCTTCGACATTCTGCCTTCGGAGTGGTCAGGCACCGAGGAAGAGATCCTCGGCGACGCCGAGTTCCGCTGCGTCAGACTACGGGGATGAGCCGTACAGCAGGGCGATGTCAACGGCGCTTGATGTTGCCGCTGGGGTGCCCGTGTTGGCCTGCGTAGTCGTCACGATGTACGAGAAGTAGCCAATCTCCGTGCCCGCTGGGAACATGAAGTGCTGCTTCGTCGATGCCTCTGCCTTGAGGGCCATGATCGGTTCGTTGGTGCCGTGGGCTGGCGATGCTGCGTTGTACACCTTGAGGTAGGTAACCGCGCTGTTGGCAGTGTTGTCTACCTCAATCTGGTAGGCAGTCACGGCGGTGTCTGACAGCGGGTTGTTCACGGCGCTCGCGTTGGAGATCGTCGCGGTGTATACGCTGCCGCCGATAGGATCAAGAAGGGGTTGAATCTGCGCCATCAGTTACCTCACTTAAAAACCATCTGGATAGCTATGGTACGCGCAGGACTGCTTCCGGCGGCAGTGCCCCCGACGCTGCTCGCGTTGTACCCTAAGCCGTTTGAAATCGTCAGCCCGTTGGGGAAGTGGAAGATCTCCGTGGCCCCGTAGGTGATTGGGAAGATGAGGTCTGGCAGCGTTGTGCCGATCGTGACCTGCTCCTTGGTGTCGAAGAGCTTCAGGTAGTCGAAGCTGCCCGATGACGCCCCGCCGCTGCTCGTAACGTACAGGAAGTAGAGCTTTCCGCCCGCGCCGAAGGCATCACTTACCGCAGCGGTAGTGGTCAACGAGTCTACAAGCTGGCTGTAGTCTACCCGAGTAGACTGTTTATTTACTGTAGCGGCCATGCGTTACCCCATGATCTCATCAAGGTATGAACTAATTTCTTCCAAAAGCACTGCGATGATCACGTCTCGTTCAGAGTTGCTGATCTTGCCATCATCAGACAGCGCACCTGTGATCTCCCGACCAACCCGAAGGATGCGCGAAGCCAGCGCGAAGATGTTGAAGCCCTTCTTACCTTTCTTGCCCATGCTTTTCTCCGATAAACTGACGCCAGCCGGTTTCAAATGCGATTCGCTCGAAGGGATCTTGTCCCTCAAAGACTTGGCCATCCCATACGATCCGGCCATTAGTGATTGGAAGTAACTGAATATGAACATCATTCGTGTTCTCGTCAAGTATAGCTAATCCCACCGCCTGTTGCCAGTCAGGAGCTAAAGAAACTCCGGGCGTCGGACCCGGCACTCTGACCAAACATCCGGGGCTCATTGCCGTGACGGTCTGGGGCCCAGAGGGACCGTGGAAGGTTTTCTGTACCATCTCAACCTTGTGGATGTGGCCGTACACCTCGGACCACCGAGAGCTTTTGGCTATCGCTGTAGCCGTACTTCCCGCCCCTGACCTGATTTTGTTTCCGTGGGTCACCCGGACGGGGGAGTTGGACTCTGGCCACAGCCACCAGTCCGCACCATAGGGGCCGATGTACTCGATGTCTAACTTGTCGAGATGCAGCAGGCGGTTGAGACTTAGCACCGGGTCTGTCTCCAAGGCTGGCGCGATACCCGAAGCTTCCGGTAGTAACTCAACAACCGCCCGATCGACCCGCGCCTCATGATTTCCAGCCATGTAGACTATCTTACTGGCGGGAGATGCGCCGCGTAGGTCAGCGAGCCACCAGTGTAGCTCGTCAATACTTGGCTGCGTCGTCTGCCTGTACTCTGGCTTGCGAGGAAAGCGTGTGCTCCACGGGGCAAGGTCGAGCATATCCCCCAGCAAAACTACGTTTTCGGGGCGCATGCTCTTCACTAACGACATGACGGCGTCCATCGCAACCCGGTCGTGCATGGGCTCGAGATATGTGTACCTGTCCCGCCAGCAAAATCCTAACTGCAAATCTGGGATAAAGAGTGTAGTGCGCAGTCCGCAGACACGGCCCGGCATACTCTCGATGCGGGGGATCGTCCTTGCTGGGTGCGCTGGCTTACGGTCAGGCTCAAGCTTGCGCTCTAGGTTGGCCTTGACTTGGTACAGGGTGATCGTCTCTTCGCCGCCCTTGACGCTCTGCTCCCATGAGTTGCAGCGCCACGATGAGACGCGCCACTTCTTGGTGTCCACGTTAGCGTGCTTCAGCAACTGCTTCAATGTCTTAACACGCTGCCCCTGCGCGCTTATGGTGACTTCTTCCATCTAGTTGATCTTCTGCCCAACCGCTTGACTGTAATACGGATGCTCCTCCTCCTCCTCCTCCTCGGGCCGCTTATCTTTTTTCTTGCTTGGGGCCACGCTTTTACTCACAGCAAGAAGTGAGGCAGCCAATTTCGGATCAACAGTTCCGCCCGTCTTCTGCCCTCGCTGGTTGGCTGTCGCCGCTGTCGCCGCCGCATCACCTGCCTTTGGCTTTTTGGTCACAAGCTTCTTGGCCGCCTCGTCAAAGATGCTCTTGCCTTCTTTGTCCTTTACTCCTCGCAGGGTAGAAACGGCCTTGGCTGTACTTCCTGTTGGCTGGCAGGATTTTGTAGCCGGGTTGTAGACATAGCCCTCGGGGCATTTCCCGCCTCCCTCACTCCTCGGGATGTCGTCGGCAAGGTTCTCTGCGTGCGCCGAGATCCCTCCTGCGATGCCACCTCCAACCCCTCCAATAATTGCACCCAACAGTGCCCCTAGAGGGATGAGAGGGGGCACCGGAGCCATCGCGGCGGCACCTACGCCGGCACCCGTACCTGCCCCGCTCAGGGCACCCGTTCCTACCCCAGCGCCAATCTGTCCCCAGTCGTCACCGTCTGCCATGAGGACTCCGGTCTATGTGCAGGGCTCGATGTCTACAATCACGTACGCCGAAGACATGGCGGTGTAGTCAAAGTTGCCATCACCAATCAGGGAGAAGTACAACGTACCGTTGCCCGCCACAGGGCCTTTTGTCGTTCCACTCACATCGTAGAAGATAGCGTTGCCGCCGTCAGCGAAGGCATCCCTACCAGCGGTCGTCAAAGTACCGGCGTGGTTGGCCTGCGCCTGCGCCAACGAGAAGGACACCGCATAAATCGTATCCGCAAACAACAAGTCACCGCCGAGGCTGTTGATGCTGAGGAATGCTAGTGGGAATGAGGCAATAATACTAGAAACATCTGCCGCAGTAAGTGTATCCTCGCCCGCGCCACCGGCAGCGTCGGTGTGGACAAACATAACGTCTTGGTTGGTGCTGGTGCCAATTGTGCTACCATCAGTAAGAACGAGCACCGCACGGGTGATCAGCCCGCGAGTAGGCACGGTGAGGGCCAACGTCACACTATCGTTGGCACTTGAAGGCATCTCCGAAGGTGTAAAGCTCGCTTTGACCTGAATCCTAGAAGCTGAAACTGAGCGTGGCATTCAGCCTCCTACTATGCGACGACGACCAAGTTTTGGAGGCCTTCCCCGGAGAAGTGGACCTTGCCAGTGGTTGCATCGCCATCCACCACTACGGTGCCAATCTCTCGGATCACATCGCCGCTCGTATCGGGCACCGTCAGGGTCATCTCGCCTGCGGCGGTATCAGAAACGTACACAGGGTCACCAACCGAGCCTGCGGCAGTGTTGAAGGTCACGATCTGCCAAGGCAGCGCGACACCGTACCCGCCGGCAGGAATCTCATGCTTGGCGATCAAGAGCCGTCCCCGAGTAGTCGCCAAGGCAGTTGCAACTGCCTTGCCCACCTTCAGGAAGGGGCCCGAAGCGCCCACGCCGCAGAGAATGGTGCCTGCGGGCAGTGCGTTCACGGTGTCGTTGTTGAGGACTTTGACGCCTTCGGCGTAATTGAAGTCACGGCCGGCCTTGATTAATCTTTGCTTCAAATTACCCATGCGAATGTCTCCTATAGACTTTAATCAGGCCCTTGGCCTATTTGATTGATATTAGCTTTAAGGTGCTATGTCAAGGGCCGCAGGTGAGGATGCGGCGGGATTCATTGTCATCGTTGCAAGCTGCATAGTGTCATGTCCCAAGAGTCCGCCAAGAATAATTAGCCCGAGCAGCAGTGTCTGGGGATTCTTGAACGCGGCCGCCCAGTTTGATTGATTACTCCTGCACATCTCTATAAGCTGCGCCTCGATGCGGTCGAGGGTCTTCCCCGAGTGCTTCTGCTCGTTCTGTACAATAGCGAGAGTCTCTCGGATGCCTACAATCTGATCTTCTAAGGCCGTCACCCGGTGGTCTAGATCAGACATTATTCTTCTTCCTCTTGGCTTTTCTGCCTCGCGTATTCTTTCTCGGCCGCAGAACTTTTGCGTCCCGCCCTCTCCATGCGGGTCTCATGTGCCCTCTTGGCCTGCTGCACGGTCCAGCTTGTATCTCGGGTGGCATTGAATAAGTTAATGTACATGGCTTTTGTTAACTCATCAGCCGCCGCCAAGCGAATACCAGCAGGGCCTAGATCCTTATACTTATTGAAGTCGATGCCCAGTTCTTTGATCTTAAAGGGGAACCGTGGTTTGTAGACTTCTTGTTTGACTTTGATTTCTTCTGGTGTGATAACCGGCATTTCCCCAAAAATTGTTGTGCCCAGAAGTCCTGCATACTCTGTTTCTTTGCCCGCCCACGCGACTGGGTCAAATATACCGTTGTTTATAACAGCATTGCTTGAGACGTACCTGCCCTTCTCCTCTTCCAGAAGGAAGTCCAACCCCGCCGCCTTTATAAATTTTACCTCGTTATCTTTCAAGGTTCGCCTGTCCTTTCTGTGGGGGACAGGAACACCGAATATCCGACGCACACTGTCACCGACAATCGATTGGTGCGTTGGGAATAGGTTGTCGAGGAACGACGAGGTCAAGTCCCGCTTCATCTGTGTCGAGTTGGGGTGGAGGTCGGCCACGAATGCGGCCGCGAGGCTACCTATGAGGGTTTTTTGCATCAGGGCAAAGGTGTTCATGTTTTGCGCCACAGCCCACGGGGATCCGTGGCCGATAGTGAAGACTGTCGGCGTCGCGCCCAAGTCCACCTGCCGTCGCTGTTGGTCCAGCGATAGCGCGCCCCTCTGGGTGATCAGCACATCGCTCATGTACTCCGGGGTCTTAAAGATACCGGGGCGGTTTTCAAGGGGGTGCTCCGCTTCGGTCAGGGCCATCATCTGATCCCGAGAATACTCTTCGCGCGGACGCATGATGGTTTCAAAATGGAAGAGCGCGCGCGCTCTCTTGTAGCGCGTGCCAAACACCAATCTGTTGGTGATGTGCCGCGCGAGAGTGCGGTCAAAACTAAGAAAGTTGGCCGCATCGTTTAGAAGTGCATTCTTCTTGTAGATGTAGAAGGCGGACCACTGTGTAAGGTAGGCCGCCTCAAACGGACTAGAGCTTAGGGTGTAGTCAAAGACGCTGCGGTTCATTGCGTCGGTTGCCTTAGAGACATCCGCTCCCTCATTGAAGCGAAGGTCCATGTAGAGCATCAGCTTCTGCCGGCGCGTCGCAACAGCGGCGGTGGTGCGCAAGAAGCCAAACCAATCACGATAGAGTTGGGGGATACTCACGCCCTTTCGTGAAGCGCCGAGGGCGGGGATCATCCCCCTGAACTGCTGGTCGGCAGCGATCCGCAACTCACGCAGAGACTCCGAGCGAAGGTAGTCTTCGTTGACACCCGCCCTTCGCGCCTCACGCATAAACTCTCGGGGGTTGATAGTGAACGACTTTCCCTTCGAGTTCTGGTATGTGCGAGTCTCGTTGACGCCGCTCATAACATCGTCCAAAACTCGGTTGTATTGCGAGCCGAAGATCGTCGGCTCCGGCACCCCGAGCTTTCCGACAGCCTTTGACGCCGCAGCGGTGCCAGCCCGCGCGACATCCTGCACCATTGGGCCGATCACAGGTATCCAGCCGAGCGAGCCATACATCGAAAGCTGTGCAGCTTTTATGTAGCCAACCTGAATAGCCATACGCTCAAAGTCGCCCTGCGCGTTGGTTAGAAAGAAGGCGATAGAGCGCAGGCCGCTCACGCCGAATAGCACGCTCTGTTTCCACCAGTTGAGCGCGCCCTTAAAGGTTTGCCTCATGGTGTCGGACAGGGGGTTGTTGGCCATTTTCTCTGAAAGGGTGACATCTAGTTTCTTGGCGTTGTTCGCTAACTCTTGCGACCACGCGCCCAACTCAACCTTTGGGATGATCCGAGGATTACCGGCCTCATCATACGAGTGCAGGACGAACTGTACATACCTGTCGCGGGGCATGAACCACTTCCTTGCCGTGATTCCTGTATCCCTCATCAAACTTAGGCCATAAGTCAGATACCCGTCTATCAAGTCAAGGGTATTCAGTTCTCCCCCCAACCTCGTCACCTCATCAAGGGCGTGGGTCGATGTTGTCCCCGTCCAATCCGTTACTGTAACGACCGTGCGCCCGCCCTTCTTCTCAACCTTCAGCACCTCGAGAGTCATGGGCATTTCAGTGCGCTCCACCGCACCCAGTCCAAACTGGGGGCCGCGAGTTGCGCCCTCTGTTGTCTTGAAGGGGCGTCCCGCATCCCAGCCCTTGCCCTCCAGCGGCTTCCCTGCCAGCACGCGCCGGATGGGGTCCATGTCCGAGCGCAGCGCAACACGGTCGCCGACCTCAATCGTTTCTCGATTTGGGAGTATGCTCTTGCCCTTCTTCCCCGCTTCAGGCGCTCCGATCCAACTCGACATCGCGCGGAGGTTGCGCAGCCCAATGTTGGGGCCCGCGAAGTTTGCGAAGCGCTTGGCAACTTCAAACTCTGTCGCCCCCCCAACGATGTTATCGAGCATCAGGCCAAAGGTTTTATTGTCTAAAGCAAGGATAGCACCGGGAACATCATCTAGTGACTTGGGCGTAAACTGGCCCACGCCATTCCTCTTCAGGGAATCTATCGCCCCGTTAGCGAGCAGCCTCATTCTCTCTTCGGGGTCAGGCTTTCGCAGGATGTACTCTGCGTTGGTAAGCTTTTTGTTTGCCTTAGAGGGCTTGTTGAGCCAGCGTCCAAACGTGACAGTTGCAGAACCGACCCTAGGGACAAGATCTCCATCAATCCTATCCCTGACAAACGAGGTTATGTACGCATACATGCTCTCGGATTTTTCAAGGTAGTGCTCGGTCAGGTCCACTCCCTTATTCGTCTTGACAAATGTCTTCCCTACGCCTGCCCAGCCCTCGATAGCGATGTTCATGATGTTGTCGTTGATGTCGCCGCCAAGCTCATTACTGTTGACGCGGGTGCCCTTTTGAGGCCCGCCAAGCTCGATTCGGTTTTGCGTACCGATAAACTCAACAGCCTTGGCCTTGGCGAGGGGCGCACCTGCTTCCGTGGTCCCCGAAAAATGCTTGGCGATCATGCCCAAATCACCAAACCATGCGGCGGTCTCTCGCGCCTGCCCATTCGCTATTTCCTGAAGCCTCGCCGCGAAGCGGCCGCCAAGCACGCCGACCCGAGTCGAAGCTAATCCTGACATTTGGACAATGTCGGCAACCGTAGCAAGGCTCTGCTGCACCAGAAAGAGAGGGTCCGTGAAGTAATCCCTATAAAACATCCGAGTGCCATCACGGCTATACTTTTTCTTCATATTGTTGAAGGACTGCTTGATGTTTTTCATACCACGCAGTTGTACGTCGCCACTCTTAGCCCAGACTAGGAAGGACAGGGCGACGCGCCTGCCCCCATCTCCCGATGCCGCGAGGGTTGCAAGAACATCGGACTCGTCAGCCCCCAATTCCAGAAGCCGTCCGACTTTTTCGGGCTCGGCCTCAAGAAGCTCCGCTGTATCGCGGCCACCCTTGTGGAGATCAAGGTCTTTTAGTAGACGCTGACCCTCCGACGATGCCACGACTTCAGCCGCCGCGCGAAATGCAGCAGAGGTTTCTTTCATCCGCTCAAGCGCAGGGCCTGTCCCGCGAAGCAGAGCGCCCGGAGCCGCGCCCTCTGCGAGCACCTCCGCCAGCCTCTCTGAAATCGCTAACTTCCGCTCGGCATCCGCAACAGTGTTTACCGCCGCGCGCAACTTTTCATCGACCTTCGCAAATGACTCACCTGCGGCGGCGACAATAGTGTCCAAGTTCGCGTCTTCGGTTGTTGCGGCCGCTACGATCTGGTTAATAGTCTGCTGGTCTGTACTCAGGTCAGAGTTGCGAAGGAGCTTCCGTAGACTTTCGATCCTCTCGGCCTGCTCCTTCAGAAGCTTCGCACGCTTGGCGCGCTTCGCCGCCGCTGGTTTGAAGGGGGGCTCGCCTGCGACTTTGTTGAGTTTCCTCTTCATTATCTTTATCGCGCCGGGGTCTCCATCGGCGGCGCGGGCAAAGGTTGATGGTAACCACATATCGGGGTTGTTGAAGGGGCTGTCGGGCTCGAATCCCTTAAAACCTCTCTTGCCCCCTTTAGCACCCTCCAGTACGGTCGCAGGGTCAAACTCCGACCACCCAGAGAAAGTCTTCGCCTGATCTATGACCACATCTTCTTTTAAGACAATATCGATCCCGCGCTGGGCTACCTGTATTTCTGCAACAGCCTCTTCTACTTCCGCGCTTTTCTTCGCGACGTTTGCCTCGACGGCACGAACGCCGCTGGCTTGCTTCTCCACCGCCGTCTTTGCATCCTTGAGGTCAGCCATTGCACCTTTAAGCACTTTCTCGGACTCCTCAACCTTCCTTCCCGCTTCCACGAAAGCCCTGTTCTCGGCGGCAAGGACATCCGCGATGTCGTCCGCGCCCCTGCCGTTCATATGCCGCGCGGTATCACTTCCAACCAGACCGGAGACAAAGGTGGTTGCACCTGTGGCGTCAGCATCTTGGAGAGCTTTAAGTTTATCCATGACCTCCTGCGCACTATCAGCGCCCTGAACCACATCGTCCACTCTTCCGGCCGCCTTCGATATGCGCCCTGCAAGCCTTGCCGCTCTGGGAATCCTTCCACCCACATAACCTACGAGAGAGCCGACTAAGCCAAACGAGGCGAACGACGCCTGTAGCGCATCAGGCTCGATCAGCATGAGGAGAAGACGCGGAGAGCCGTTCAGTAGGCCCGCCAGAATAGGGCTCCTCTCATGAAGATTTGGGTACGCAATCCGTCCGCCATAGACCATCATATTGCCGGCGGGGTCGTAGTTGCTCGCTAACGCCAGAGCCAACTGGTCCGGGTCTTGAGCGATTTCCGCCCCCCTCTTTAAGACATAGGCTTGTCGCCCCTCTTTCGGGTCAAGGTCAGGATTACCCTCAGCGTCTATATTATCCTTGTGCAGCCGCTGCCAGTCCAAATACGCCTGCCAGTACGGGGCGGCCTGAACTGTCGTAGGGGCGATGCGCATAAGGTCATCCGCACCGCGCGCCACCACGCCCTCCGCCGCCGCCTCGTAATTCATCGCGCCGAGCATAAACTCGAGGCCGCCTTCCTCCGCGATATCACTTTCGTAGCCCTC
>Ga0209756_1000238_pt1 | contig 54264 bp, 105 predicted proteins | sample ETNvirenome_6_85_FD_184071 | JGI IMG/M metagenome (GOLD analysis project Ga0209756, IMG submission 184071) | Marine viral communities from the Pacific Ocean - ETNP_6_85 (SPAdes) (version 3) | ecosystem: Environmental > Aquatic > Marine > Oceanic | place: Pacific Ocean | collected 2013-06-19 | reverse complement strand
TGAATGATGTTGCCGGTGTGGCGTCTAATAGGTCATTAAAAAAAATCTCAAACCTAAATGTGTCGCCCTTTTGGCTGTATGCCAAGATGTTGGCAGATGCGTCAGTGAGAACAGCCCCGATGTATCGTTTGGAGTCATAGTTCGTTGGCATTGTGGGCGAACTAAACGACGTACTAAATAAAGCATCAACCACGCCCGTATCCGACCGTTTAATCAAGAATATGGCATACCAAGTTGACGTTGAAACTGATCCCGTATCAAGCCCTCCCGCCGCCGTGCCTACGCTCCATGAGGCGTCTATCTGCTTGGTGATGGCAGATGAAAGCACAAGCACAGATGCATTGGTCGAGTCCGTCGCCGCACCTGTGGTGATGTCAATGTCATGGTCCGAGTCCGTACCGTTGCTGGTATGCAAACCCTGGATCGAGTCGAGCGTCAAGTCGCTGATGTCGCTGAAGTTATCATTCAGGATTACACCAGCCGCACCCGATGGCGTGCCGTCGTAGATGTCGAGGTAATTGTAGGCGGTTGATGCCATTTAACCTTGACCCCCTTTCCAAATCTTATAAACAGTGATTAACAAAGCGCCAGTTCCAGCGAGTACGGTTGTGATACCAGCCTTTTGCCATTGTCGATTTCATTTGCTAGCCTTTGTATGCGTGTTTATCGATGATCATTTCTTTGAGTTCCTGTCCTTCGAGTTTACAGTCGAGGTTCTCTGCTTTGTGCTTGCGGGACAACGCTTGGGTTATATCCTTGGACAGTTTCGGCTTCTTCTCTTTTGGTTCCATCTCCACGATCGCGTTTATCACCTTCCCGCTAGAGACGAGTTCGGCGTTCTTGATCTTCGCTTTTCGTATCATGTCCGACTTACCCTCCACCCATGAACAAGGGTCAGATGGTGGGCCTAGACCAGAGATGTGAACCATCCCAGCGGTACTAATGCCAGCCTTCTTCGCTCGCCGGAGGACTTGCTTTGCAGAACGTGCTGTCATGCCTTCCATGTTGTCGGACGATCGGGGATGTGCTGCTAACCAAGACGTGTCGGTATCGAGAGCCGGTGGATTCTTCTGTGCCAACATCGCTGCGAACGAAGGATTGCACTTCTCTTTAGCGAGGATCTTGTCGTACATTTTCACGCAGCCAAGACGCTCGCATTCCTCTCTGTAGTGTTCTTCCCAATTCATTGCTTACTGTTTCCTTGCTGTGGGGGTGGGGCTATAGGCTGTGGCGGTGGCACAAGATAGTCAGTGGGGTCGATGTCATGTGCCTTGCCGATGTCTCGAATCATGGCGTTGTACGGGCCGACTTGACCCATACCTACCATCTGCGAGAGCGTTGGCATCATCACTTGGGCGAGGTTGTTAATCTTGTCCTGCTGCGATTGCTTGTTAGGCTTGGCTGCGGACCCTGCCTCGATTCGGTAGTTGTAGTCGCGCACCACAGACTCAAAGTCCTGCGTGCGCATTTGTGTGTCCCAGACGTGTGCGGATAGATCACCAACAGCACGTCGGATGTCTTCACCAGTAAGGGTCCATGACGCGGCTACCATCTCGTTGCGGAACACATTGGACAAGAAGTCTTCTGTCCGATCGTTCATGTCGTCTACGCGGATCGTAGCGTTCTGCTCGCGGGAGTTGCTCTCACTGGCTGAACGGATCTGAGTACCAGAATTGACGCCGTAGAGGATCTCGATCAAGCCGGTTCGCTTATCGAATTGGTTCATCACCTCAAGCACAACTTGGTACAGTTCAGAGTTAAATGCCTGGAGGTTAAACACCTCGACGTTGTCCCGAATATTACCGTCAATCTCCTTGGTTTTCATGACGGTATATGCACCGGCACGCTCCATGAAGTTGTTGTAATAATCCTCACCGGCACCCTCTTTGATGGCGATGATTGTACCGGCCTGGGCGACCTTAGTTGCCAAGTGTGACATGGCCCAATTTATGAAGCGTAGCTCCCCAATTCCAGGCTTGACAATCGAAATATACCAAACATCGTTCGGTTTGTTCGTGAAGCCTAGGGACTGGAAAGGCCACCCACCATCGGTCCAAAATGGGATAGGCCATTGGACTCGCTCTTGCACTTGTTCTGGTTCTGTTCCAGGCGGCAGGTTGAGTGGGAATTCAACACCATCAGCGACGACCAAGAAGCAGTTATCACCAAACTGTTCTAGTGCTTCCTTCAGTTCATCGCCACCGTGAGCGAAGTCCTCTAGTCGAGCACCGAAACCAGTCTTGGAATAAATCTTGTAGTAGGTAAGCAAATCATTCGTTTTGCCGTTGTTTCGGTCGCTTGCGATCCCTGGTCGTGTGCCACTAGTCGCAGCCCCACGAGCACTCTCGCCGTTGCCTTTCAACAGCTTGGGATCGATCCCGTATTCCTTGGCGACTTGCCAAATAGGCTGGGTGCATTTACGGGCGACCCACTTCATCTCCGATCGCTTACGTGCGTCGGGATCTTTGATGAGATTATCCACGCTGTCGTGGAATGTTTTGGGGTAACGGAGGGTACTTCCGGGGGGATTGTACATCTCCGTCCAGAGGGGTGCCTCTCCTTTTATCAACGCTTCTGTGACGCATTCGCGTACCTCCTCTTTCTTCCGGCCTTCAAGCTGAAGCCAGTTGAGGTAGCGTTGTCGAATATCAGCATGCGTCTCCAGTCGAGCACGGTTGTATGCCTCTCGCTGTTGAAGCATCTGAAACTTCTGCTGAAACTGTGGGTCATTCATATCCCCCAGGGCAGCAGGATGTATCTCGTCCTTTGGTGGGATCGACACTTGTACGTGCGGGTCACGAGCGATCAGCCTTGGAGAAAACAGCTGCACGATCTCAGACACCTTGTTGGTGCTAGAGAGGAACAGCGGCTTCACGGAGTCAGGGGAACCCTTTGAAAGGTATCCCCCCTTGCCCGTTTGATACTCCGATTCCCACATCCAATTGTGGTCGCCGTCAAAAAACTGCATGGCCTCGCGCGCGTACCGCCCGAACGTCTTATCCTTCTGCCTCTCAGCAGCGTGGATAAGAGAGGTCCATGCCTTGACAACCACACTCAGCGGGTGAGAAGTGCCTTCGTTATCTACCATCGTCCAGTTCCCTGAGTCGAGCGGTTAGTTTTGGAATGCCCATCACGTGAGCGTAAGGAATACCAGCCTCGATGCCACGCTTGCGAAGTGTCTCAAGTTCAGGATCAACATCGTCCTTCGCCTTAACCTTCTGTGGTTTCGGGCCTTTGACTTGATTCAATAGACCTTCGATACGGGTCAGTCGTGCGTCCAGGGCGATCGCTTCCGCTTGTGCCTTGAGCGTTGCCGGGGCGTGTTCCCACTTCCCTTTGATACTTCCTCGCCGGTTGTTGTTTTGGTGTCGAGGATCTTCGACGTGCAAGATGTCGTCCACTCGCTTACCGCCGGGCATGATGACAATGATCATTCGATCACGGACTGTCTCAACTAGACCAAGGGCGTATTCTGTGCGACCGCTTTCACGGATGATAACTGGCTGACCGGGGTACACGTCTTGAGGCATGATGAAGGCATCTTCGATTGCACGCCGACGCTTCCTCTCCTCTCGTATAACGTCCTGTTGGTCTCTCTGTTCGTCTGCTAGTGATTGCATGATCTCTTCCTTTGTTAGGCACCACGAGGGCCGAGTGTGATGTGGTTAGTGTTCAGCGCCGACATGGGGTCGTAATTGCGCATTTTCTTTTCAAAGTCCTTACGTTCTCTCCAGAGTTCGTAGGTGGTCTTTGCTTTCTTCGCTGGAGGTGCTTTAACGTACGGAACTCCGTGAGCTGCCGCATACTCCAGACAATTCATTAGGTGGTTGTGGCGTGGCATCGGTGTGTCGAGGATTATCTGTGTACCACCGACGTTTTGTGTCTTTTTGTTGTACCTGTCGAACTCGCGTAACGTGTTAGGACAATTAGCTGCAACTACCAAGTAAGTAGGCTGTCCGATATCGCCCCGAATGGTGAGCAATTCACGCACCGCGTTGCAGCGTGCTTTCACGTCGTCGCTACCGGCGAGGTATCCGAATTTAGTGTGGTACGACTTGACGTTGTTTGCCCTTAATGCGTCACTATACTGCCGCTTGATTGTCTTGCCGGAACCAGCCTCGGTAGGTCGCGATCCATGCTCGTCGATGATGTGTGCCTGAATTCCTGTTCGGGCTACTTTGCGACCCATCGCCTTGCCGTACATAGCCGCATCGCATTGCGCGAGGTACAACTCGTCGTACTGGATTACATATCGACCGTATATCTCGGGTGGAGGGACGGCAATAAACGCAACGGCACATCGCGAGTGACCAGGGTCAGTGATCGTGTATTTGCACCAATCTTCAGGCGGCTGATTTCCACGTTCAGCCATTACCTTGAGCACTTTCTGTGGACCGGTCTTTGGTAGGCAGTGGACGATGCGAGCGAAGGTCGGGTACATCTGCCGGTGATCGAGGATCATCTCCCCTTTTGCACGTCGCAGGTATACCTCTTCGCCCTCAGCTTTCCAGGCCTTGACGTTCTGTTCGATAACACTTTCTGGAAGGTAGATATTGTCGAATATCGTCGCCTTGAACACCTTAGCAGAGGGTCTGGGATCTTCATCCTCCTCCTCTTGCCGAGCACGATTCACGAGGTTAACCATCGCATCGTTTTTGCTCTGTGGCATAGCCGTCCAGATCAGTCGCCCCTTCTCCTGCATCGACAGTCGAGCAAGCATCTCGGAGTACCATGACTGAATCTGAATATCTTCGTCGATATGCACCAAGTCAGCTTTGAAGCCTTGTGCAGGTTCACCGCGAGAACTGAATCCCCAGATCTCCCAGCCGTTATGGAGCGTGATCTTAGCGAAGATGCGGTCCTTCTTGCTGATCCACGATATCTGCTTAATGTAGCGTCGTGGAATCAACGGAGGAGCCGGTCGTGCCTCACTCGCTCTGGCTGAATCGAACTTTGGATTGTAGGTTCGGTAGCCCTTCTTCTCGTGGTCCCAGATCATCTGAAATTCACCCGCCCGCAGCAAGTAATCGTGCATACGTGTGATGTGTTTCTCGTCATAGCCCAGACACACAACAAGCCCACGGTCTGGATATTTATTGAACGGGTCACGGTTGGTGACACAGCGAGCGACTTCGACGAATCCAGCTAGAGACTTGCCGGTTTGGTTGCCTGCGATCAACGCCACTTCACGGATCTTGCACGCATGGAACGGTGCTTGGAACGGCTGAGGTTCGTAGATGTTCAGAGCCTCGGCACGTCGATCCGCTAATTCCCTAAGCACTTCCTCTGTACGGCGTTCCTCGTACGTGGAGTGTTCAGTGATTCGGTCTAGGAGGATGTTCTGTTCGGTCATTCTTCCTTCTCGGTCTTGTCGTCGATTTCCTTCTGGCGTCTCTTTTCCCGCTCTAGGAGTTCAAGTGCAGCGGCTTCTAGTTCGGTCGTTTCCATGTCCTCGACGTTGCGATTCAATGTTCCCCGCTCATCAACCCTGGTTCCGACACCCAGGACCAACTGCAGGATCTTTTGTTGCACGGTAGGCTTGGCACCTCGGTAGCAAATAGCCGCCTCGGCACCAATGCCTCTCGCACCGCCGAAAGCAGATGACAGCGATTCCCAGACCTCTTCCAGTGTGGGTACACCGTTGTTGACCGGAGCGTTAACGATCTGCTCAATCAGGCGTACGACTTGCGTATCCCGCTTGAGCATCGCGTTCTCAACGATCTCTTGGTTCTGGTCGGCTATCTCTGCCTTCAGTTGGGTTCTGAGCGCGATTTGCTTCTCGACGCAGGCCGTACATAGGAGGTTGCGAGCACCTCCAAACGCAGACTCCGGGCAGATTTGCAAGCAATCTTTACACGCTCGTTCGTTATCCCCACCGGAATCTGCGGCTACATACATCACCCTTCAACTCCCATCAGGCGTCGGCCTTGCTCAGAGTCGAATGGGATTGCACCAGACATCTCGATCGTCTTGTGTGCAGGACCACGCAGGACGGCGTCGTGGTTCTTCTTGCAGACGTTGCTAGAATTCCAGACGGTAGGCTTGCCTACGCACCATGGTTTCCAGTGACCTGCCCACGCATCCCAGTTGCAATACAGCGGGTTGTAGCCAAGGATTTCTTCGCCAGCCATAGAGATGTCACGGGTGTTCGTAACGTCCTCAGTTGACATCTTGCCATTCTCGCCGTCGTCGGGATACTCGTAGTAGAAGTACGGCTTCTCGATGATATCGAAGACCCGCATGTCGTACATGATCAGACCAGTTGGCAACGCCGCCACGTTGGTAATGCCTGTGGCGTTCGCGGCCTCATCCCTGGAATACTGCTCCAGGTTGGCACTCACGAGATCGCTATTACTAGTGGATTGCCATTTGAACACATAGGGATTCTCTCCCCAGATGTCGTGCGGGGGGCGAGGTGGTGGTCCACAATAAGGGGCACCGATAACTACAGGCCCTTTTTCCCAATGTTCGTGCAGAAACGAGAATGACGTATCCCAGAACTTAGGGGCGTCGGGGTAGTAATCCGGGCGCATGTCGGAATCGACCATGACCAGGACATCAGCCTTCTGTTCCCTACCAATCTCAACGAAGCGGTTACGCACCATCGTTATGGGGGTGTCGTTTTCCGTAACGTCAGAATAAGACTCAATACGGTCGTCCTGAAGAATGGACTGAAAAGTGGTCATCGCCCAACCCCTCACATCGGGGTGTTCGGCGGCAATTCCACCATTCCCCCCATAGGAAGGGAAGCAGACGAGGACGTTTAATTTGCGGGGTGTAGCCATTAAAGTCTCCTAACTCAAGTGTTAGCAGGTGCGGTGGCCGTTACTCCTGCGGGAATAAGAACGGGGAAAATGACCTGGGGCGAGGTTTTACCCCCACCCCAGGTCCAGCCCCCGCAGATTTATAGCCTCACGTTTACGGACGCAAGGATTGTGGTTTCCGTTGCTGTGGTGATCGCACCGGTCAGTGCCCGACCAATGACATTGCTCGACCGAATCACCGAGTCGGTGTCAGCCGTGTCAAGTGGAATCACGCGACCAGCGGTCGTACCAGCAGACTCAAGAGTCGTACCGGCACCAGAACTGATCAACTGGTCACCGACAGCGATGTCAGCCGCCATGTTGGCCTGTTGGGTAATGACGTTGTTCGGGCCGTTTACCACGACATAGAACACGCCATACTGAGGCACACCAGCGGCGACAATGCAATCATCAACTGGAGCACAATGCAAACCAGCAGTGACAGCAGCGTAACCATCGACCTCACTGAAATACACTGCACCGCCAGATGCTTCAAAGAGCACGAGCTGTCCAGGCTTCAGGTTGATCGCACAGTTGTTACGAACACAGAGCACTTGCTTCATTCGGTTGGTACGCCGAGACTTCTGACCAATAGCGGCAGAAGGATCTTTGTCTTCAACCCAGAAGGTTTGCCCTACATAGGCACCATGTTTGCCCTTGGCCGAATCATCAGTCTGATACGTCCCAAGGTCAAATGGTGCTGAGCAGTTAGGTTGCGTCATCAAAATTCTCCCTATGCAACAGCCGACAACTTGCAGAAGTTGGCTGGCGATTTGTAAATGAGGTTACTGTTAGTTTCCACGCTCGCGGCGTACGACTTATCCAACCACTGGTAGTGTGGACCTTCGCTATGAAGCAGTTGGTCGAATTGACACTCTAGGCTGACATTAGCAACCGAGACGCCATATGCAGATGCAGCAGGCATAGATGTGTCCTGTGCAATCTCAACACCGTCGAACGAGATGGTCTTGAAGCCAAGAGCACGCGCTGGAAGGTTTTCACTGACGATAACCCGCTCTTTGGTGTCAAGCTGGTTCTTAAACGCATACAACCAGTCGCGAGACATCAGGAACAGATCGATACCAGCCGATGAGCGAGCATCGTTGCGTTGCGAGTGTGCCAATGCAAGTCGCAAGGCCTCAACGCCGTTAGCTGCCCAAGTGGACCCCGTAAAGTAGGTGGAGGTCGCATTCACCAAAAGGGGGGTCCAGAAGTCATACTTGACATCTGCTTGACCCCAAGGCCACACCGCTGAGGAGTCCTGTGCCCCCCCATATGAACCAAGGTCCATAGTGAGATTGGCGTAAGTACCCGATGCTTCAGCGATCGGATCGGCGGCATTGGCGGTTCGTGCGGCACCGGTGCTCACATTGAGCGTGTCGCCAGAAGCCTGGAATAGCGTGCCGAGTCCTTCCCATCCCTTGCTATTTGCGGCGGTCGAACCGTCCACGACGTAGCGAGTGGCGAGGTGCTTGTCCATCGAGTCGCCAAGCTGCTTCACGAACTGCTTGTAGACGTTGATGATCGCGTGCTTACTGCGATTCTCAAGCATCTCTTTCTTCTTGATTGCATCGGTTACGTCGTAACCGCGCATCTCAAATTCAGCCCGTTGCCAGAGGTTTTTTCTAGTAGGACTGAGGGGGTCTTCTCCTAAAGTGTCTCTGACATCGTGGATATCGAACTGGATCGGTCTGGTCATACCAGATCCGCTCACATTCAATACAACATTGCCGCGTTCCTTGATCATCCCCGGAAGGATGTAGTTACGCCACGTCGCATCTTCGACCTCTTTAGTGTGGTTGGCGAGAGTCGTCTGTAGACTCCGATCCCACGCTGAAGGGGTATAACTTTGATATTGGCCCATTACAGGAGATCCTTATTGTGACGACATCATGCGATTAACAAAATCATCCCCGTCAACTTGACTATCGAGGAATTGCGTGATATCTAGTGTCGGTTCAGCTAGTACGTCCGGGTGTGCCGGATTTACGGTTCCGTTCTGCGGGACGGTGCCATCACGGTTGGCGATGTAATTACCACCAGCCGCGAGGTGTTGTTTCTTCTTTGCTTCTGCTAGATCAGCAGGGGTCTGAGGGGGTGCAGCTTGAGGAGGTGCAGCCTGGGGCTGTTGCTGTTGAGCGAACTGCTGCTGTACCTGCGCGAGTGCAAGTCCATGTGCCTCTCGGATGGGAACGTCTCGACTGCGGAGGCTGGTCGTTATCTCTCGATACGCTTGCCCGGCAGGGGTCAGTTCTTCATACCCGGTGGCGGGGTTGACGCCGAACAGCCAAGATGAGTTCTCTTGCAGGATCTGCTCTGCTTCATACCTTTGTGAGATGTTCGCCTGTTGCGTCTGCATCTGTGCCTGTATCTCTGGCACGACCTGATTCTTGATGACCTCTTGCATGACTTCATGAGGTGCCTCATTCCATCGCTGCGCCCACGCATCGCGGTAGTTCGCGTAGTTAATTGCTTGGTCACGAAAGTCTTGCGGGGCGAGATACTGGTTAGTAACCGGATCGACCTTCCAGACAGTATTGCCTGCGTCGTCTAGTTCAGCGTATTGCCCTAGCTTCTTGTAGTCTGGCTTAGGGGGTGCATTGAACCACGACTCATGAGCTGGTGCTTCTGGTTCAGCGTTCTGCGGTTGGTTCCGCGATTCAACCCACTTCTGATACTCGGGGTCAGACCGGAGTTGGTTGTATTGATTGGCCTGATCATAAGTCGAGGCCATTTGAGCGTTCTGCTGCTGCTGATTCTGAAGGTTGTACTGGTACTGCTCTAGGAGCATTTGCCCAGCATTGTCAGCGTTAACGCCCTGGATACCCATCGCTGCCACTTGGTCGTGAAACTCAAATGCAGGGGTATCGTCAACTGCCGGATCGGCATCAGGGGGAATATCAGAAGGATCTTCCGGTTCAGATTCGCCGGAGGGTGGGTCTGCGGCTGGAGGTTCGGGATCAGGGAAGTCGTCATCAGATAGCGACTCTAGGGGCCTGTCCTCGACCTCATCGACGAGTGGGGTGTCTTGGGGTTGTTCTTCTGTCATTGTAATTCCTTGTGAACGGGGGAGTGCTCACAAGGAATTACGCTTCTTAAGGACTTAGATTCTATTTACGCCTATGTTTTCCCCATATATACTAGTCGATACCCCCATACCGGAGGGAGAAAGTCTTGCTGCGTACGTGTGCCTGGGCCGCAACATCCATGTCGGACCTTATTCCTAGGGTAGGTGTACCGCCATCCTGCATCGACCGAAACCCGCACATATGCCCCCAGACCGGACACCAGACGCGCATCGGGAGTTGCTCAGTGGCGTCATCAATGTCGGAGTGCATTAGCTTCTCTATGAGGTCTCTTGTGTCATCCATATCGGACCCCCTTCGAGCATAGTGAATAACTCATGGTCAACAGCGTCGTGGGGGCGGCGTTCGATATGATCTGGGTGAACCCCAAGCGGCATCCCAAACAGCAACTGCACGAAGGGGGCGTGAATCAGTTCTTTCGTGTTATCCATGTCGTATCTCCATAAAAATACCCCCACTAAGCCTCATGCTCGGCAGGGGTAGACGAGGTTACCAAGCAAGATCAGCGGGAGCATCCTCTGCTGGGGCATCAGACTTACTTCCGAGAAAAACAACCCGATCAGCGGATACGCGCATTTTCGATCGCTTCTGACCGTCCGTTTCCCATTCGTCCATCTTCAGCCGACCTTCGACCAAGACCTGTGAACCCTTCCGCAGGAACTGTGCAGAGGTCTCAGCGTTGCGACCCCAGACCGTGCAATCCACAAACGTGGTCTCATCGACCCAAACCTCATTCTTCTTGACGCGATCGTTGACAGCTACGCCAAGATCACATACGGCAGTGCCGCTTTGCGTGTGCTTCAGGTCGATGTCTCGCGTGACATGACCTACAATAACTACTCGATTGAAACTAGACATTCGTCGATCTCCGTGATAACAGGGGGGTAAAATTGTGCTAATGTAGCAGCAACAGGGTTGAATAAACGGTTGTTGACCACTGCCCAGACCTCGTTGGACACAATGTCGTCGCATGATAGTGTGTCGATGACAATGTCGCATTGACACGATACCAGTGCCGTAGTGTTGTCGCTTCTCATGAACGATAGCCCATTGCTTTGTTGTGTGCCAGTTCTTCGTGTATCTTGCGTGTCTTCTGCACCAGCGACTGCTCTGATGATGTTGCTTCGTCGTCGGGCATATCCCACTCCGATTCATCGCCACCTCGCATGTACGATGCGGTGTCAAGCCACGCCTTCTCCTTTCCGGCCTGGATCTTTGTGAGGTAGACGAGGCTTCCTCTCTTGATCTCTTGATCTGTTTCGTTCTTCAATGTGATCGTGCCATCTAGGTGCTTCAGTATACCCTTTGCCGTGAAGTGTGAAACCCCCGTTGATTGGAAGAGACTCACCCCATATATGGTGGAGTACTCCTTCGCAGGGATAACAGCCAATGGCATTGTCGGGGCGATTGCAGCCGCCGTGATGACCTTCAAGAAGTTACGTCGTGTAGTCATGTTCACTCATCTCCCGGTTAATTGTGTGTACTACAGCCCAAAATATTCTCAGCCTACTCCCTGCGCTGTGGTCGTTTTGTATCCAGTACTTCATGGGTAGCGAATCCAGACCGCCGCTGCAACAGCGCTGCAGTTCCTTGACAGCCAAGTCCTTTGTGGCGTTTTCGATCTCGTTATGTATCACGATGGTCCCACGCTTGTTGCATGACAGCTGTTGCGGTGTCTAACCTACCGGCGTCGTCGAAGTACAGCGGCTCGCACTTCGCCCAGAGTTCCGGGCTATTCCAGGGTGCGTTGCCGAATGACTCTATCGCTTTTGCTATATCAGTGGTGGTTGTGTCAGCTACCATCGGTCGTAAGGATATCCTACTCTAGTGTCAATGAATATACCCTGTTCGACTGCAGCGCGGCACCTGAAGTCAGCGGTGTCCCAGAGTTCGCGTGTGGCGAGATTCACAACCTCACCTGAGTACGCCTCTTGAATTCCATCGATGCAGTTGATGTACGGCTTTGCTAACGCCATGTATACCTCATTGTCTTTCATCCTACCCTCACAGCGTTAAGGAATGCGGTCTGTGAGTTGTGTACGGCGAGGTAGTTAGGGCCAAGGAAGTCCTCATCCTCGTACGCATATGCCTTGAATTCCACCCCGTCTGGAAAGACCTTGCCGATTAGAAAACCCCTTGGAGTGAGATAGTCATAAAAGTCCTTCAGGAATGTCCGTGCCTCGATATTGACCAAGCCGTACTCGAACTGGATGGCACCAATATTGCCGGTCGAGAGCATCGTGTTGAATCCACGGATGACTGGCATCTCTCCACCCTCAACGTCGATCTTCAACAGTCCGATCTCTGGGATCTGCTCACCCTCGCAGAACACGTCGCCGGTAATCATCGGTAGGATGTGATGCGACTTCTTGGAACCAGGGATGTGCTTGTCAAGGAACATCCCGTAGCGTGAACTGGTATGCGGCTTATCCTCGACGTGATAGAAGTTCACCTTGGAGTGAGTACGCTCTCCGACTACGACGTTGTGTGTCACGCAGTTCTCATGGAGTACGCTATGTACCAAGGTATCGTAGTTCTCTGGGGAAGCCTCAAACATGTACGTCAGGCGACCTTTGGCAGTGGGGATACTGCCCCAGTCACCATGGAACGCACCGACATCAAAGAAGGGACCAGACAGATGGTCCAGGGCAACGTCGATAACCAACGCCTCGCCGTTGGTTTTGATGTCGTAGTTGACGTTGTTCACTGCGCGACGAACAACCCCAACGGACATCACCATCGCCTTCACGTCGGTGCTGTGCCTATTCAGACACATGCTTTGTAGAAAATTCACTGACCACCTCCCTTATTACTTGTGGGTGCGTAATCCAAGACATCCCGAGGTTTTGCCGATCGACACGTCGTAGCACACCACTCCAAACCCTGTCACGGACATTGTGGTCTATACACGCACTCATCGCTTTGTGTGTGTCGCGGGCTATGCCGAACCACGGGAGATTCGACGGTGCTGTGATCTTAGTCGCTGTCATCACTCAGCCCCTCCTCTAGAGCTTTGTTCTCAGCATCGGTCGCTACGCTAAATCGAGCAACGCGATCTTCTTCAGCTGCAGCCAGTTCTTCTAGACGGCAGGTCTCATCGTACTCTGCCATGTCAAGCGGATTGAGTCGCCATTTATTCATAGGTCACTCCTAAAACCAGGATGCACGAGAACTGCGAGGGCCACCGAGCCCCCATGCACCCCGATCAGCTAGTTTCGTTCAGGATATTACGCATCCGCGCCAGCTTGTCCACAAGGAAGCTGATGTAGGCGGTGTCCCTCGCCCGGTACTCTTCCAGTTCCGCAATCTTGTGTTCTTGTATCTTGATCATCTCCGAGCAGTCGTCTCTCTCAACACGGAGGTTCTCAATTGTCACTCTGAGGTCTGTTGTCATCGTCTTGTCCTTGATGATAGCGGATGGTTCCACGCACTTCCCTGCACACGACAGTTGGCTTGTCTTCGCCCAACCTACTCTTGAGCACTGCGATCTCGTTGGTCAGCAATGCGTTCTTGTTTCGCCTTCTCGTGGCAACTGATCTCGCCTCAGCCAACCGATGCCGCAAGTCCTGTATTTCTTTGAAACAGTCGTTGAGCAGTGGCGTGCCGGTTAAGTCGCGAAGGCGGTCTAGAATATCCATATGTCTTTCCAAACGTCCGTGTATACTGCCATGTGTATGTCGTCAACGTCTGTGTAGAGAAGGTCGTGAGGCGAGTTAACCTGAATCTTGCCGAGTGCCGCGCTCATGTCTGAGCATATGCCGCCAAGGAACCCGCCGATGCCAACAATCCTCTCTGCTGCTTCATCCATCGTATACCCCGGTCAGTCAAAGGTCAAGTAAATATATGAAAACCGGCACGACCTGACGCCCTATCATCGCCAAGCCGCACCGGGAGGATGAAATAAACCCGACGCCATGGGAGTGAGGCACAGCGCCGGGGGTGCGTGGCCCTGGAGGAAGACCACGCAGGAGATGATTTAGCATGTGTCGAACAGCATGAACAACACGATAAATAACACTCCTAGGGGTAAAAACGAATCACGATAGTAGTCACTGAAGTCCATTACCGTTTCGATCATCTTTCTTCTTTCTCTTGAGTCGAGGCTTGCGTGCTTGAGTGAAGTCCTTCGCAGCTTCACCTAGGCCTTCTGTGGTTGAGGGTGGTGGAAGCGGTGGGGATGTAAACGCAGCGGCCTCCGTGACAGACCCTAGCTTAATCTCGGGGAACTGGCAAGCACCTGACTTGGTGACAGCTTCCGCGATAGCGAGCAGTGCATGTGTCTGTGCAGCAGTGGCTGTGACCAGAGCGGCGTTGGATGCTTGGGCACTGCTTTGTGCGATGGTGAGAAGTTCGATTGCTTTGTCGGTGTGGTTCATAGTGACCCTTGGTGGTTTGGTGTATAAAAACGGCAAAGGTGGTGTGCAGCCATGAGGAACTAATTCGCGGTACAGCACATAGGACAACAAGTCCTCCACCTCCGCCTACCCATCGTGTGACCGTGACAGTCACAGCTTTATTGTACCGCTGCCGTCGTTACTGTCAAGCGTGAAATATATCGCGTCGTCAACAGTCTCTCGCAAGTCGATCACATCCGATGTAGTGGAGAAGTTGGGAGGGATCTGAAAATGCACATCCACAGCGATGGCAGCGGACAGGTCGTCCAAGAGTGCCAGTCGAGTTCTGTCTAGGGTCGCCCGTTCGATATCAAGGCTGATTCCTCTATCCATTGTCTTCTCCTATGTGTTCTACTGTTTCACCAACCTTTGCGCAAATGCCCCCCATGAACCGATCCCCGACGATCACTTGGAAGTCCATGTCGTTATCCACTGCTCCCCAGACTTCAACAAATGCTTCTTTGATCCGTGGACAGCGATTGTACAGCAGGAATACGCCGCAGGTACGCTCTATTTCGTGAATTACAGACACCGTGTTATCTCCCAGTCTACTGTGAGTTCGGGGTCTAGCATTCCATCAATAGCGAAGAATGCAGGGGAATGCAGTTCACTGGCAACGTGCTGTCGAACATAAGAAGCAGCTAGCGTATTTCCTCCGACGCAGGGCACGTCCACCGCGACCTCAATCAACGTCACTGTGTTATCCATGATATATCCTCCATGACCTCGTCATTCCAAACAGAACCTTCGTCACGCCGGAACCAACTGCCTCGCACGATACCAATGCTAGCGAGCATGAGTGGGGTGAAGTCGATGCCATGGAAGCATATATTGGTGGCGGCGGTGATCTTGTGGCTGGTATCATCCATGGTAACCCCCGGCGAAAAGCCATACCTCGTCTCCGATGAGTTGGCTTGGACCGTGCACTGTTGACATCGCTACGGCGTTTATCATCGGCACCGTATGTATCAAGTTGCCGGTGTCCTCTCGCAGGCGATGCCATGCCTCCCAGGCGATGTTGTTTATACTGTCGCGTGTGTCGTCCATTGGTCACTCCAGAGAGAATAGTTCTTCTTGCTTAGCGGCAGGCACCCAGATCCCAGGAGACCTAGTCGTCTCAATACGAGCTGCCAGTACTTCCCTTCGCTGGGCCTGAGTAGGTGGTTTGTACATGCCGTACCGACCGAGTAGTTGAGAGTTCTGTGCGACGTTCGTTGAGTCCGCACTGAACAGCGGGTATCTCGCGACGATCGCCGGGTCCAGCATACGCAGGCCATGTATCTTACGCCTGGGACTACCAGTGCTATCACACAGCACATCCATAGCCTTTGCCATTCGGTCGTGCCAAGCGGTGGTGCCAGGGTTCTGATACTCACCGCTGCTACCCAAGCAGATGATTCGGCTGTCGGCCATTAACCGGTTGAGTCGATCGAATGATTCATGTAGATGCCAGACCGGTGCTCCCTCAGCACAAGTGCCGTCGTCGAGTCGGGTGCGGGCAAACCATTCCTCTACAAGCAAATCATTCTCTTCTTCGCACCCCCCAATCACGTCTGGGACGACCGCAAAATCCCAGCGGGGATGACGGCACCACAGTGTACACCAGTCGTAATACGGTCCCCAGTCGGTGACAGGCTTGCCGGATCTCCAGGCACTGAAAGCACCATTGTCCACACAGAAGCCACAACTCGACTCAGCGATCACGGAGAGGTCGTCGGGGTTCGGGAAGGGTACAAGGAAGTGTCGATTCCCTGTGATCACAAATCGCGCCACCGATTCCCGTGTACCTCCAAGTGGCGTGCCGTGGTAGTGCCGCATTACCGAATCCCCAAGTACTTGTGCAGTTGACCGCTAATTCTCCATGAACCCTTCAGCGCGGCCATGAACTTCAAGGTCTTGTCTGAGTTGCATGTGCCAAACTCCCATAGCGGCTGCATGTAGTACAGGCCGAACGAGGTCGATCGCCGTAGTTCATTCGCAACATCAACCGTAACCCAGGCCGGATCGTAGACAAGGATCATCTCGTCGCCGTAGTTCTGAGCAACCTTCTCTGCTTTTGGGCTCACCGTGAGGTAGTCTACTGATGGGCACCAGACAGCACCGCTGGTTTGAATGTGAGTCTTCACGTCTCGGTCTCGGGCATGAGCGATGGCATACGCAACCTCGCTACGCTGATCCATCGGTTCACCACCGGTTAGATGCAGCCAACCGGTGCCAGACTCAGCGGCTGCGATAGCCACGTCCTCCACGGTCAACTCCTCGTTGGGTTCGCCCGATAGTGCATCAGACTCATCGCACATTGCCTTGATAGGACAAGGTACAGAGCAACCGTGTAGCCGAACGAAATACTGCTGCTGACCGGTCATTAGCCCCGATCCCTGGTACGAAACAAACCTCTCGTTGATCTTCATTCCGCTTCCTCTCTCTCGACACAGGCACCGCATTTACCACACGGCACGTCCCCGCCCTCATAGCAAGTCCAGGTCATATCAAGCGGAGCAGCTAGATCCCTGCCGTCAGCGATCACCTCAGCCTTTGTTTGCCGAACATACGGTCGCCAGATCTGTATTTGACGCTCATCAGAGGCATAGAGTGCTAGTTCCAGGGGAGCAAAGAACGATTCCCGGCAGTCCCGGTAGATGTGATGATCCCCGGCATGGGCACCGATAGCGACTTGATCGTATCCGACAGACATAGCCCAGGAGGCAGCGATCGCGATGAAGACCATATTCCGGTTAGGCACGACGGTAGACTTCTGCTGTTCGCTCTCATAATGGCCGTGGGGGACAGGAGCTCTTAGGATAGGCTGCATCAGGTCGCCCCATGCTGTCACATCCACGATCTTATGCTCGACCCCTGCCTTGGCAGCGATCTTCGTGGCAGCGTCGAGTTCCCGGCGATGTCGTTGACCGTAGTCGAATGAGAGTGCCTTCACCTCATCCTCCGCAGCTAAGCACCGCCAGAGGATCACAGTAGAGTCCACACCCCCCGATAGTATCACGATTGTCTTCATATTAGGCTATCCTACGTTCGATCCAGAGTGAGCAGCGCATACCAAGCAGAGATCCCAGCGTCATCCCAATCGTGTAGGGGAAGAACAGCCAGAAGGACATGCCTGATAGCACGAGATGTCGGAAGGTGGCAAATAATATAGCATTAGAAAACAAGCTAGAGAACAGGTGGTACGTGAGATTATCCCTGTTGCGTGAGCGAGACACGAGACAGAAGGACAGTCCCTGGGTGAAAGCTAGGAGGAAGGTGATCATTGCCCCTCGTCCGTGCGATAACCCGTCAGCCGCTGCGATGCGCAGTTCGTGGTAGGGCACCAAGTCTCTCGTGACTTAGAAGCGAGCACCGATGTAGTGGGCCAAGCACCAGTGTCGTCGAACTCGAATATACAGCCGCAGACAGGGCACTCCGCACGGTAGACGAAATGCACTAGCTTCTGCTCGGTGCCACGTTTGATGATGCGTCTCATAAAGTCGCCCTCCTTGCTGTATCGCGAACTTGAAATGCCGTGAACTCCGCACGGTTCTGCTCTTGCTGATCCCAAATCCCCCGTACAGCATCCCAGAACGGACCCCGATCCTCCAGTGAGAAGTGGTTTTCATCATCAAGATTCCTCTGATGGGCAGTAGTACGGTACAAAGCAATGTTCGCCCTCTTCCAGACAGCATCGTCGATCACCTTAGCGATACCCTGTAGTCCAGAGCGATGTTCATGCGGGCCAGGGCAGGTGTCGCAATTGATATTCCCCCATATTATAAGGGCGTTCATATTGCCACAGTTTTTACACACTGCAGTTTTGTGCGGGTTATGGCGTTCACTGCGATATAGTTCACCGCTCATGAGTACACCTCCGAGTTACAGATCTTGGAGAGTCCCGTGTACAGCATCCATTGCAAGGGCCAAACAGCATCCGACACCCGGTTGAGCACATGCCGCACAACGACACCAGCCACGAGGTTCTTGTCGAGTTGATCATCTACGACGTTGCGGGTGGCACGCAGGATCTTTAGATAGGTGTCGTCGATATCCATAGTTCACTCCAGTAATAAAAAGAGGCACGTTATTGTACCAGAACAGGGCCGCAGAGGCAAGTTCGTGTCAGCTGTGATACGAAACTAGGTTGTAGATGCGTTGGTGATTGCCGGATGTGATGCCGCGATGGAGCGGAAAGTGGGCGCGCCTTACTGGTCTGAGCACCCTGACGCTAACGACTGTAGCAACGAGGCGGCAGTGGTCACGGATATCCTCCTCAAGAGGAACGGTAACAGCGTCTTCGATCTGGGTCTTAATGCTAGTGATCATAACCAGAACACCTCATTGTCCACCCCTATCGGCACAGGCCCACGGTTATTGAGGCTTGGTGAGTGCCGGTCTATGAGTCCACGCCAAGAGTCGCCAGCCTGATCGTCGAGGATCGGGGTAAGGATGTTGCGCTCAACGTCCCAGATGACGTGACGGTCGATAAGCACCTCCCGCTGAAACGAGAGATGACGCCAGGACCAGCGAGTACGCCCGTAGTAGATAGCATCCTCGACCTCCTGCGTCACAGCCAAGCCAATCAGATACTTAACTGACGGCTCACGAGGGTCGCCAATGTCATGCTGATGACCACGCATTACCCCCTTGATGTGGCGAATACGGTAGAACCCAAGCCAACGCAAGAGGCGATACCACCTACGCTGAAGGGGGGTACAGTCACGAGAGATGTAGGTGTACATGGTTCACTCCAGAGGGTAAAGAAACGGGCACGTACCAGCAGTGACTTCCACCACATCCACCGGCTAACCACAGCAGGGAGGGTGACAGCATACTGGAACACGCAACACATGGATCGGTTTCTGCTCCATGCTGCCCCATAGCAACGTGTCCAACAAAGACAGCCACATTATACGCTCGATCGAAGCAGAGTCAACGCCGGTTCAGGGAAACAGGCTAGATGAATATGCGTGAATCGACACAAATGCCGTCTAATGAGCCGTATGGGGGCATATGGAGCGTCAAGGAGTGCAGGGACGTAGGCAGACAGAATGGAGGAGTGTGGGAGGAAGCGGGGTAGGGAGGGACGTACGAGACGGGAGAGAGGCATAATGAGCATAAAGGAGTGTGTGGGGAGAGGAGTGGGTAGGTAGGATGGGGGGTAGGGAGGGAAAGTAATGTTGGAGCGAAAATACTCTGGGGCGAAGGTTGATATAGTGCGGGGTGCCGGAGGGGGACGACCCCCCCCGATCGTGTTGTTTCGTCGTTTCCCTCTGCTATTCTAGCTTCAAACCGATGCCGTCCTACAACCAACCCGGTTCAACGCTATTCTATTGATCGCGATCAATGCACCTTGCTCAACTTCTTCCCTTCCTTCCTCGTCTCATCTCATCAATGGGGAGATCTCCCTTCCCTCGTCTCATCTCGAGCAGTGATCTCCCTTCCCTTCCTTCCTCGTCTCATCATCTCCAGCAGTGAGCCGCTGTTGATCTCCCTTCCTCGTCTCATCTCCAGTTGATCGCTGCTCCCTTCCCTCCAGTTGATCGCTGGAGATCTCATTTTTGGCCTAGAGCTGACCTGGAACCAGGTGGCTCAATTTATCGAGATCTCCCCATTGTCTACCTCGGGATCACCCCATTTATCGGTTGATCTCATGACAAAATAAATTTATTTCGGCCTAGCATACTAGCGTATCTGTACAATTCCGCTATTTTATTCTCATCTCCCCATTGATCTCGAACCGATCACCGCTATTGTTACTTGTGTTGTTTGTTTGTTTCCCTTCCCTGTTTGGAGATGATGAGATGAGAACACTAATTAATTTTAACGGCCGTTATGCTGGTTACATCAAGCCTTTCGGCTCTGGTTTCCGCGCTGTTTCGTCTCAACGTGAAACAGGGAAACAGTTTGATTCGGCACGAGCCGCTGTTGGTTGGCTCGAGCTCATGATGCGATCGTCGTCTAATTAATTCCCTTTACTGGAGATGAAGAGATGAGAACTAAAAACTACAATTGTCGTCAGCAGTTGAAATGGCAAGTAAAGGGAATCATATGCGTTAAGAGCCACAATGGGGTGATCTCTCAACGCGATTTTACTTCCCTTGTCTGGGCTGTTGATTGTGATCGAGCCAAGATAGCCGTTATGGCCAACCAACAGCGGCCAACAGCGGTTACCCATTGCCAAGTGTTTCGCGTTGATTGCGTTGAAGGTTAATTCCGGTCGATCTCGAGCGGCGGCCGCTGCTCGAGATCACCCGATTGTTTACCTTCCCTTCCTTGTTTTGGAGATGATGAGATGAAGACCTTTATTCTGTTTTGGACGTATTCAGCCAATTATGGTGATTCCCCCATCCGCATTGATGCGCCAACGATCGAGGAAGCGATCGCTATCCATTTATACGGCCGCCATCAGGAGGTAAGATTCTTAGGCTTTGAAGTGGGTGGTGATCTCGTATGGGACGGGCCACCACCAAAACAACCAGCTCCAACAGTTGAGATCGGTATTCACTGATGAAGATTAATTCCGGTCGATCTCGAGCAGTTGGAGCTGCTCGAGATCTCCCGATTGTTAACCTTTACTTCCCTTCCCTGTTTGGAGCCATGACGAGATGAGAATTAATAGCCCATCAACGCATACGGCCGTGTGCCCTAGGTGTCAACGATCGCACGAGATCGATCGAGCCGACTATCAACTGTTTGGCCCCGATTGTTATTGTTCAAAATGCGTCAACTGGAATCACATTGATTTTATGCGATCAACTGGTGATCGGCTTGGGCTCTCGTGTCCGCTGGCCAATTGCCCCTGTAAAGGGAGATCTCGAGATGAGAACTAAAAAACAGCTTGTTCGCAATCTTAAGAGCCGCTTCCCTTCCCTGAATAAGAATAGGAAAGCGGCCGCCGCTGTTAAGGTCTCGAGATCGTTGGGTATGCACTTAGGCCAGTTGGCCGCGACAATGGCCCCTGATGAGCTGGCCCGTTATATTCGGTACAATATTCTCCCTGGGATCCCTTGCGGCGGCCCGGGCTCTTGGCACCATGGTTTTCGCGCGTTAATTCGAGATCTTAACGCATTGATGCGAGCCAGTGAAACAGATCGATCGCTCTTCATTAGGAAGGGAAACAGTAAGCTCCCATTTATCTGCTGGTCGGAGCTCCCATTCTTTACTTGTCCTGGTAAGGGGCCATGCGCTGAATATTGTTACACCACCACCAGTTGGCGTAATCCGGGCCCATACTTACGTCAGCTCTTCAACACAATCGCGATGAAGTATAGGAAAGATCTTATTCGCGATCACTGGCTCGAGCTACCGCGTGGGGCGATCGTCCGGTTATACGTGGACGGCGATTTTCGAGACCTCGCGACCTTACAATTCTGGCTCGAGCTATGCGAGCTGCGCCCCGATTTGCTTGTTTATGGGTACAGTAAGAGCTGGCCATTGTTTTTAGCGCACGATCGTCCCTTCCCTGCTAATTATATGCTCAACGTAAGCAGCGGCTCGAAGTATGGGCTCGAATTGTCCAAACAGCTCGAGACCTTAACGCGCGCGGACGGCTCACTGTTGGTGCGCGGACTGTTTGCGGCCGTGGCCATTGATATGACAGGGATCAACAGTAAAACACGATATTCTAATCCCCTTTATCACAAACGCGTGCGAGCCGCTATTCTCGAGCAGTATGGGGTAAGGGGCTGGAGCTGTACTGGCCAATGTGGCTCGTGCGCGTCGGGTAAGCATGCTTGCGGCTCGAGCTTGTTTCAAAATGTCATCATCGGGATAGGCATACATGGCAACGGGGGCCGGGGAGAATAGCGGCGGCCGCTGGAGATCTCGAGCAGTTTGGAGCTGATCGAGATCTCGAGCAGTTGAAGAGCTGCCGGCAGAGCCACCTGATCGATCGGCCCACCAGGTGGAACAAACAAGGGAGCCGACACCACAAACAAGGGAGCCGACACCACAAACAAGGGAGATGACGAGATGAGTTTCCACGTTAAACCGGGCGATCAAGTGGCCCACTCTGTTGATTTTCTGCGGGCTATATTCAGTGAACACGACAATTTGGCGCATGCCAGGGGGGTGGTTGTATCGCGTGAGCCCATCAGTGATCGTAACGCGTTGATCACTGTTAAATGGGGAGATGACGAGATACCACCTAAAATACTGGAGAGTAATTTGGCGATCGTCGGCCCAAATATGCGATTCTGCCGCTGTTAGGGGCAGGCAATGGGTTGATATATACCTTTAAATTGAGCGAGCAAGGCTAATGCAGAATAATAAACCAATTGAGGAAGACGTAAACGGCCGCAGAATCGGCCCCACTGCTCCCCATGCTGGAGATCTCGAAATACAGACTACAATTGAGGCTGTCGGTGATCGTCGCCCCTGGCCGCGATGTGTTCGGTTCAAAACGCTCCTGCCGGGGAGCTACGCTTACGGGGACTTAATACGGCACGGTGAGTCGATCGTGGCTAAGCTGTCCGGGGGGGAGCTGCTCGTTGATGGGCTCCCCTTGGGTTGGGATGGTCTCGAGGTCGAGATCAACCTGGTGGCGATCGAGGGCACCGCTTTTGATTACATTGGTTCGCTATATCCTGGGGTGAATCTGGAATCATGCCACCCTAGGGTCGGTGAGCTCCGCGACCTGCCCCTCAACTCCCCTTGCGGCTTAGCTTGCAAGAGGGCGGCCGATGCTGATTGCGATCTCGAGGCGATCATTGATCAATGCCTCGTTTTATTCCTTGGCTGATTTTAACCTATTGGAGGATATGACATGCACACAAAGTATTCACTGCACCGACTGAAGGTAATCCGGGGCTTGGCGGCCGCGGTTAAGACAACCACCGCGTGCGAGAGGTGCGGGGGTGCGCAGTATGTACTGGGCACCACCTCGACGCCTGGGGAACTGGTCGAGGTCAAGATGGGGAACTGGTCGAGGTCAATGGTTCGCATGGGTCGAGTGCGCTGCGACAACTGCGGGCACGAGTCCGTAGTGGGCGAGTAGGGCAACCGGCCCGCGCAGTGTAGCGACTGCGCCAACCGTTTACCCTTCCCCTATTTTTATGAGGTGATCCGATGAAAACTATCGAGCATGAAACTAAGCGATTAAGGCAACGACTGCGGCGGCTGGAATTGAAGCGACTAAGGCGGCGGCTACGTTGGGCTAAAGAGTCGGGGAGGTTCTCGACTGAGGGGGAATTAATGAGTTGCCTGGAACAGACCCGTGCTAAGATCTCGCATTTGTTGGGGGTGGCAAAATGACCTACTTCCACCGCCTCACGCTCCGCTCTGACGACTCCCCCAGGCTAATCGACCGAATCATCGCATCGAACGCGACGACCATCGACGAGGCCTGGGGGGAGCGGTGTAAGATCGCCAAGCAATACCACATTAACCAAATTGTTGCACTATCTACCCATCAAACGCCGGAGGCTGACGCATGAGTTATTACCACTTGTTAACCCTTCGCCGTGGGTCGATCACCGTCGAATTAGTGATTGCATCGGAGGCGAATGACATAGTTTCTGCAGCTCGTGAACGCTGGGAGATCTCCCGGCAACACGACCCCGCCGATGTCGTCGAATTGGTCACCCACCACCCCCCACAACACGCGAAAGGCTGATGCTATGGACAACCTGCACTCGACCTGCTATGTTTTGATTGCTGTCGTAAGTTTACTCGCCGGGTTCATTCTCGGCATCATGTGGTCTGACCGGAGGGAATTGTGATTATGTATGACGACAATTTTGGTGAATGGGATGAGATGGATGACCCTGATGTTCGGGACTTCTACCATCAGGTCCAACGGGAATCGGTGTCCAAAGTGTGCGTCGATTGTGGGCAAACTGTGATGCTGCGACCTGATTACTGCAGGTGCAACTCCTGCTGCGAGAAAATCGAACGCGGCATGCAGTACTAGAGGGCAACCGATGGGCGTCGTTCGCTGGGCGGCGCTAATCGTTTCCCCTTCCCTTACCCTGGAGAACTATCATGATGAAACCAATCACTGAAAGCACGCGCATGCTCACGGAGGACACCTCGATCACCGTCAAGACGTACCGCGACGGCACTCGCACCGTATGTAAAGAGTACGGCAACGGGGAATCCTGGTGGCGTTACATCATCATCCCTCGTGAGAACCTTCTGGCTGAAGTGATCGCGAATAAGGCGAACGGATGCGCGCATATCAATCGCTGCTGGTGGGATCTGATCCCGCACCAATTCGTCGGCTATCAGTACGACGGTGGCCCCGGTCGCCGCTTCGCGACGGCCACCCACAAGTGGAGATCGAATCGCCGCTGGATTGTACTCACGCAACACGGTGGTTGGGACATTTAACGATCAACGTCGGTGCAGGGTAGCGCCTGCACTCATCGTTTACCGTTTCCCTATTTTTTGGAGGATGTCAAGATGATTACTGAAGCACGTATCTATTGGGACTCGCAGGATTGCGACAACGAAGGGTGGGCGTATCGGCTTCGCTCCCACGACGGTCATGAGGAGTCAGGCGAGTACGAACCTCACGCCTCGATCGAGGGTAACAACGGACAGCTAGAGGTCGAACTTGTTGCACTCTTATGGCGGCATGACGTGGACGATACCGCTGGTGGGATCTGCTCTGACTCCCACAACGAGTTGTACGCTGAGTGGACTCGCAACGAGGAGGGCGCCTGATGTATATTCGCAACGCCACACAGCATGATATGTTGTTATCTGCCATTTCTGGCACCATCGACAACGAACGCGAATCTGAGAGGTGCGCGGGCTGCGATCTGTTCGGCCTGCCGCCACTGCAGTTGCTCTACAACACAATCAACGCGCCGTTGGTCTATCCTTACCGCCTCAACACCGTAGCGACCACTATGACCGACGCTGTCGAGCATGTCGCCATCGGTTACGGCGATGCTCTTTCATCCCTGGACCGGCAACGGATGTCTGATGAGGAGATAAGATCGAGCTCCTACCTGCAGGAACTTCGGGCGTACATTCTCTGCGTCCAGCTAATCTATCTGACCTTCAGTACCGACAACGCGCGGATCTCGCGGCAACTCCCAGGCCTCGTGCCGGGGGACGTGATCACGCAGCTTGACGACTTCCGCGGCTGGACGATTCAGGATGCGATCGATGCGTTCTACTGCTGCGGATACGACGTGAGCGGATGAGGTGCCCCTTTACCCCCCAGCCAGGTGGGAACTGGGCGTTTCTCCTTCCCCCCTTAAAACTAGCGAGCGAGGCTAATGCGATGAAACTTACTAAATCACAACGCGACCAAAACAGACGCGATGAGGAGTGGGTCACCTATCAGCAGGAGTTGTCTGCTGCGGCTGACGTGATCGTGGACCGTGAAATCGCAAGGGGCGTACCGTTCAACGCGGCGTTGTGCGACTTTGCTATTAACGAAGCGATGAGAGCGATACTTGATCGACCCATCACAGACTAGGCTTGCATTCCCGGTGGGGGAGTGCTAACTTGGACGATAACCCTTAACCCCCTTGGAGGATCGAATATGGATTACTAATCTCGTCGGCACCTTCCCCTGCACTGTTCTCTGCTCCTACGGAAACTGTGTGCTAACAAGGGGGAGGTGCTAGCGTGTTTAGTTTCCCTAACACTGGAGGATGAGTGATGTGTTTAACCACTGTTCTGAAGTCCGTTAATGGGCGTCGTCGCGAGCGTACACTAGGCGCTGGGACGATCGTCGCTGCAACCGCTGACCTTCGACCCGGCGAGCATGTGTTCTTGCACGGGGGGCACGTTGCTAACAGCTATGGCTATCGCGCCGTCGCTACTGGTGCCGTCGTGTTCAAACTCCCGCGTAAGCGTAGGGCGAGGGTGATCGTCACCTTGGTCAACGCAACGAAGGGATCGACTGGATTCGGTCGCCTCGATAGCTGGGAGCCGTCTGAGGCTGACGTTGCTAACTCTACGCTTGTTCCCCGTAACCTGGAGGGTGAATAAATGGAATCGAAAATCAGAACCGACCTGTTCTCGGTCAAAGTACGTGGCGAAGGTTTCGAGGGTTGGTGCCATGAGCGGATCTTCCGCACTATGAGCGAGGCACGGCAGTACCGTCGTGATCGTCAGCCGCTGCCCGGTTACGCCCTGGAGACCAAGATTGTTCACCCGACGCAATGGGTGGTCGATGCGTTTTCTGTCGATAACACAATTAGCTAACATTGGAGGATGAATAGATGACACATGCTACTGCTATGCGACACCTAGAACACAGGTCGAACGATGCCCACGACACCATCCTACTGGTCGAGGACGGCACCGTTATTGGCGAGTGGATGACTGCGGGCGATGTCGCCCCGCATGACCAAGTGTTCGCTAACTACCTACTCCCAGGCGACCTCGACCACTGGGATGAGACTTATCCTGACTGCACTGATCCCAGCGAGTATGGGGTTGCACTGTCTAGTCGGACCTGCTAACTCGTAGCTATTGGAGGATGAATAGATGATGAAGTGGAGCATAGGTAAGAGCGGTCGAACCGTGATGTGGGACATCGACCTCCATCGGTCTAACGCCGGTGAAGTCCAGGCGTGGCTACTCAGCGCAGGGGTGGTCATCGACCGTATCCCTCCCGTTGAGGCCGATGGTACTTGGTGCGATCTGTACCAGTTTGCGTGGGAAGTGTTCCGCGTGAGGCAGGCGTCGAACTGACCTGGATCACGCACCGCTCTTGGTGCGTGCCCTTGGCTAGTTTATCCCTGTTCTTATGGAGGACACCATGAGCGATCTCGCTATCTGCACCCTCGCCCTCATCATGGCGATCGACATCATACGTCAATGGCGGTTTAACGCTCGCGTTGCGTGTGCTGTCGATGACCTGGAAGGCGACATGTACGACGCCAAGTTGGACCTGCGACTCTTATCGAGGGGCGACGAATGATCCACGTACAAGTCACGCCAAGGAAGTGCCGGTGGTGCGGTCGTAATGGGGAGAACCATGGTTGTGGTCGCCCCGGCTGCGTCACCGACGACGAACGCGATGCCTTTGTGCGATGGATCGAGAAGGGGCGTTATGGATGGGCGAAGCGACTCACCGAGGGTTGTACCACCAAGCTGAGAACACCTTGGAAGGGAACGACCGAGGCAGACGAAACAATCTTACGCGGGTGCTGGGAACGGCTCGGCCCCCGCTGTCTTAACGGGCCTTTGTAGGTCCACATCTATGGAGAGATATCTATGAATCCTGACAACGAAACGACTGAGGCCGCTGCAGAAGTGGTTGCCGAGCAGTCACCTCACCAGCATTCGCAGCTACATGCGGTGTTAACGCTCGCCAAGAGCCTAATTGAAGAGGAGTCAACGTGGCACCAGGGGTGTCGAGCAAAGGACGCCAATGGGGAGTCGTGCAACGACGATGGCACATCCGCAACCGTCAGCCGTTCGATGGCAGGTGCGGTCTATCGCGCTGCTGCGACCAAGGGGGAGTTGCCCAACCCGGCAATGACCCTCCTCACCCTCGCATGTGGGGAGATTCCCATCACGTACTGGAACGACATGCACTCTTTCTTGGAAGTTCATGCGGCGTTCGCCCGAGCACTCGCTATCGTTGAGCGGGCGTATGAGGTTCCAGTCGTATGAGAAAATGCCCCTGCTGCGAGGAGTTACTCCCCGACGATCACTTTCAAGAGTCTCGGGCGTTCAAGCAACTCGATACCAAATGCCGTGCGTGTTTCAAGGCACTGGCTGATGGTGCCGACGCAAAGGTCAAACAACGCAACGGCAACCGCAAATCATGGGCTGACGGCATGATGGGTCGCCTTAACATTCAGGAGGACGAGTACTAGTGTGCAAGGACGACCTGATCCGTGGCAGTTCGCTCCTCTCGATCCTGCTACCACCTGCACCTCGACCTTTACCGTCGCCGCCTCTACCGCTGGGGACAGGGCATACCGCTCTGCTCCTAGCGTCGGGGCATCTTAATGGCGTCGTGCGAGACCATGTGGTGCGAGGGGTGGTTAGCAAGTCGAAGCGACTGGTCAATACAGAATACATCGAAAAGGATGGGGGCGTCACTGTTACCCGTTCTACCCACGCTGAGATTGTACAACTGACCGTGCGCGCGGTCGGTGCTGATGGAGTGATACATACCTTTACACAGGGAGATGAATGATGGGAAATTTTGGATGGAGTTTACCACCTGGATGTGGGAATTTACCGGACGAAGAACCCTATGATGACTCAAGTGAGGAGCCGGATGTGGTCGTGGACGTGGACGAAGCGTATTCTGTTGCCACTGGGGACGAGGTGGTTGACGTAGTGTACTTTGATGTCGGTGAGTGTGACGGCAAGTGGTATATGTCGGCTATCATCGACTGCGACACGGCGTCGTTTGTTGATTCACTGAGCGAGAACGATGGACCCTATGATACTGAGGTGGAAGCTAAACAAGCTGGACTCAACTGCGCCGTGGACTGGATGACATCCAACGACTGCAGCGATTACGAACTATGCACTAGCCTAAAGGAGATGAATGATGAAGGTTAACTGTGACATGTGCGGTCGAGACACCCCAAACAAGTCTCGCATCTGCCATCGATGTGTTGCTGGCGCCGGGCTACATAACCAACGCAGCGACGAAGCTGAGATGTGGAGCACGAGATCGCAAGAGGCTGGATGTTGGGACTTTTCCGAAGAACCAAGTGAACCATTAGAGGAGATGGATGATGAAAGCCGGTAGACACCTTGGCGTATGTTACGCAAAGCTAGACGAGGGATGGACCGTCGTTAACGAAACGAACGTCCAGGTCGATGGAGTACCGTACTTCAAACATAAGTACGAGGTAATCAACTACATAAAGAACACTGCAAAGGGATGTAGTAAGTGCGGCGTGGTGAACCCCCGCAATGGCCTGCATGGTGGGATGTGTCAGAAATGTGGTCGTGGAACCAGGAAAGAGCGACGACACCAGCGTGTAACTGGGCCACAGTATGCCAATTGGATCATCAACTCAATGGCAGATGAGGAGGAGACCCATGAAGAATAAAGCATATGGGTACGTGCGTGTGAGTACCGACGAGCAAGAGAACTCGGTTGAGGCTCAAGTGGACTACATCAAACGGCACTGGGCAGGGCGTCGGCCTGAACTAATGTCTGTGCCACTGCATGAACCGACCCTGGTGGACCGGAATGTGTCTGGCGGGACACCTCTATTCGAGCGGCCCAACGGCAGGCAACTGCTGGGGCTGCGACCCGGTGATCACATCGTCATCACGAAGCTGGACCGAGCGTTCCGCAATACCAAGGACGCACTCGCTTGCCTTGAGAAGTTCGGTGAGATGAAAGTGTCGCTACATCTGCTCGACCTACAGTTAGACACATCGTCTGCTATCGGTGAGATGATCTTCGGCGTGCTTGCATTGATCGCAGCATTCGAGCGGCGACAAATCAGCGAGCGGATGATCGCGGTCAACGCCAACCGGAGATCGAAGGGGTTACCCGCTGCGAGTGGTGGGGCACCGACAATCGGCTGGAAGATGGCACCAGGGAAGACTCGGGCAGCTCCCTGGATCGAGGACTGGGATGCGCGGGCCAACGCCACGGAGTTTGCTCGGCTGAACAAGGAAGGGATGGGTCCGAAAACAATTGCGAAGTTGTACAAGACGAAAAAGCGACGGCGAAAGGATGGCAAAGCATGGGCTGCGACTACCATAGCGAGGTGGATAAAAGCATACAAGGCAGGTTTCCCTATGCATGGGGAGAAGTTCAGCTAGCCACGTTCGACGGCGAGCGTAACCACTTTGTCAACCTGGACATGCACGCATGCGCCATCGGGTCTCGTGGGGTGTACATCCTGTCTGCCCTTGGATCGAGGCAGGACGTGATCGCTGCGGTGCGAATGATTCGCTTGGGTCCATGCAGGCATCAACTGAGTCTGTTCAACGCCGACGGCACCTGGAGGGCGACCCACTTCAGGACCGGGGATCTGTCGATTAAGAAGCTACGTCTCGACCGGGATCACTGGCACCTTGTGGTGATGAGTCTCAATACTAGATTCTTGCCGTCTAATAGTGACGAGGCGTTGTGGCAGACCCTCATGTCAGAGCGGTACACTACCCCTTTGCTCCGCTCGTGGATACCGTATCTGCGGGAGGATCTAGAGCGACGGGGGTTGCTGTCGGCATTGACATGCGTGGGTTGCAGCAGTGCTATGCTCTATGCTGACACAAAGGAAATCGACGATGCCGTGACGCGAGGTCTGCAGACTGGTACAATCAAGATAGGAGACAAGTGATGGACGATACTAAACGCATAATTGATCGTGCTGTGATGGGGGAATCGACCGTGCAGATGAACGGCGCTTCAATGCAGGTCTGGCTGGAGGTGCGGGATAAAGTGATTGCATCGATGCCAAACTACCTCATAGCGTTTGCAGTGGAACCTGTTATTCTAGGAGTGCTTGACGATGGATACAGTGCGTAAGCTAGACGTTTCGATCGACAACGAGGTTTGGGACGAAATGGTCACACATATCGCGATGTTCGTGCGACGTGAGGTCATGCGTGAAGTCGAGGGGCGTATCCCAGACCAGCAGCTTGAGTGGCCTATTGAGACTAGGGTAGACGACATCATTATCGCTTTACGGGGAGATAAGTAATGGACGACGTGACATCAACAGAAATTGAATCGGTAGTAGATCACTACGTCTACGATGAAATTAAAATCGCCGTTGACCCTGAGTTGCGACTTCAGGTGCATGCCGAGATTGAGAACATGGTGGAAGACGTTGTCTCGGACCCTATCGACGATAGACTGTGGTTTATAGTGGCTGATGTCCTCGCCAGCCTGGGGAAGGGAGGGGGGAAATAGTGCTATCATCCATCTCTAACCTCGATGAGTACGTCGCTGAGTACGGTACGGACCTACAATCCAACGCTCGCAACGCCATCTCCCCTATGCATACGCCGGGGATGGACGATCTGCCGGAGTTCCATCTGCTGCGTACCCTAAAACCAGCCCAGGCACACGTTGTAGCCGCTTCCCAGGCCGCTTTGACTCAACACTCGGGTTTGTTCCTAGGCGGCGAGATGGGGGTTGGTAAGACCACCTGTGCCATTGCCACGTTTCACCGCGATCAGCCGTATCGTGCATTGGTCTTCGCTCCAGGGCATGTGACCGAGAAGTGGGAGCGGGAGATACGCGAGACGATAGGCGACGACATTCCGGTCACGCAGATCCGATCGTGGCAGGATGTGACTAAGCTGTCAGGTCATGGGTGGTTTATCATCGCTCGGGATACCGCCAAGCTGGGTGCGGATCATCGTCCGATCGAGGCGACCAAGTGCCCTGGCTGCGGAAGTCACATTGACTACACCCCGAAACAGATGGCGTCGAAGCGGCGGCAGTGTGAGTGCGGGGAGCAACTCTGGACCTACACCCGAACCAAGCGTATTCAAGACCGCTGGTCACCCGCGAAGTACATCCACCGCAAGCTACGGGGGTTCTTTGACTTCCTGGTGGTCGATGAGGCCCACGAGGAGAAGTCGGCCACTACCCTGCAGGCACGAGCCGTGGGATCGCTGATGGCGTCGGTTGATAAGACGATCCTACTCACTGGCACGTTGATCGGTGGGTATGCAGAACACTTAAGGCCGCTGCTCTGGAAGGTGAACCCCCAGACTCTGCTCGGTGAGGGGCATCGATATGAGGACTCGGTCGCATTCTCCGCTCTGTATGGGAGGATCGAGTCTAAGCATAGCGTGAGTGAGGCGAAGGGTAAGAAGCGGTCGTCGAAGTCGATGTCGCTGCGACCGGGGATCATGCCGACTCTCTTTGGGCGACACCTGCTCGGGTGCTCGGTGTTCTTGTCCCTCGATGAGGTCAGCGATGATCTGCCGCCACTCATGGAGAGCGTTGTTGGAGTGAACCTCGATCCCGATATCCATCAAGAGTACCTGAGGGCGGGGGCACATCTGTACAAGAAGGCGATGCAACTCGCGGCGAGGCGTGACCTACGCATGTGTGGGACGATGAACAACGTACTACTGAACTACATCGACCATCCCTTCGGCTGGGACACCCAAGGATACCTCGATGACGACGGTGTATTCGTGCCGGTCTGCAATTTAGCGACGTTTTCTCCTGATCGGATCTACCCCAAAGAGCAAAAGTTGCTAGATTTGTGTCTCAGGGAGGGGTCTGAGGGCAGAAAAGCATGGGTATATGTGCTAAATACGACCAAACGCGACGTTGTTGCGAGGCTAGAGAGGATACTAACCGACGCTGGATTGAAGGTGGCGGTACTACGATCGAAGGTCAAGCTGAATCAGCGCGAGGCCTGGATCAGAGAGCATGCACCCGACTGCGATGTCTGTATTTCGCACCCGAAACTGGTCGAGACTGGGCTAGACCTGTTCGACAAAGGGGGAGCATACAACTTCCCCACCCTTATCTTCTACGAGACGCCGGTTTCTCTCTTTACGCTTCGCCAAGCTAGTCGTAGGCACTGGCGTATTGCTCAGCCTTTGCCTTGCCGTACCTACTACCTGCGGTATAATGACACCATGCAGGAGGATATGATCCACCTCATGTCACGCAAGTTAGCCGCTGCCACCGCACTAGAGGGTAAGTTCTCCAGCGATGGTTTAGTAGCTCTTGCTGGTGAGAGCGAGACGATTGAGTTATCTCTCGCTAGGTCGGTGGATAAGCAGTTGGACAATACCGCAACTCAACGTGACTGGGAGTGACAATGGATGACACCTACGAACAAATGGGCAAGCTGTTTCGTCAAGACATTGACCGGGCACTAATGGTGCATGCAAGGAGCGTCTGGGGTGCTATTTGGGGTGGTGTATGCTTGGGAGTAGAGGACGAACTTGGTTCCAATGCGGTCCTGTGGGCGGTCCACGATGCAATGGATGAACTAGGGAGTGACAGTCGATGGACACACGTAACGCAATAGAGAGTGCTGTGTTTGACGTACCGTGGGGGGCATTGCGGTGGTGTCGTGGCGGGAATAGGGACTTACACCCTGATGTGTGGCTGCAAGTCCACTGCGCCGTGCGAGATGCACTACCGGAAGATCGAGTCGCTGAGGCTATCACTGTGGAGATGCTGGACCGTGGATAGAACGCGAGAGTGCATAGAACTGGAATCGTTTAAGGTGCCCTGGGATGCCTTGATGGGTAGCCTAGAGTACATGGTACGGAGGGATGCTATGGTGGGTATTCACAGAGGCGTCGTGCTCGCCATTCCCCACGAGTCGATCGCTAGAGATGTGGCATGGGTGGTTGAAGATGATCGATAACACCTACGAGTTGATCGGCAATCTGATCACATGGGCTAAGATGAAGCCACCTAACATAGATGCTGCGTGGGAAGGCCTATACAGGGCTGTCAAGTCTACGGAGATTGATCTATCTCGATCTGTTTGGCAAGTTAAGACCGATCTACTTCGCTCTGTATCTTCGCGAGGGCGGCGTTAGCATACGTTCGTGCAGTCTCTATGCACACGTCCAACTCTCGGGCGACCTCGATCAGAGTCATCCCCAGGCCGTGACGCATGTACAGCGCATGCTGGTGGGAGGGGTCCATGTTCTCCATCGCTTTGTCTAAGAACTCTGCTGTCTCAACCTGCTCTTGTGGGCCTGGACTTGGGTCGAGCAGTTGGCGAAGATGGGATCTCGTCAGCTGGAGCGTATCAGGGAGGTGCCTCTTTGGACGCATGGCGTGACGACATGCATCGATCATCGCATTGCGTACCACCCGCTGAGCGAATGGGGGGAACTCACCTAGCGTTGGGTCGTACGTCGTAGCTGCACTGCATAGCGACTCAAGCGCGGTGGATTCACAGTCAATTACTCGTTCGGCCCAAGGGTGTCTTGATATAAAGTGTGCAGCCCAGACTCGTGCTAGAGGTACATGTTCCGCACACAAGTCGCGCTGGTCATTCGTTAATCTCATTTGGTGTAGGTTTCAGCATCTTAAGTAAGCCCCTTCGCCGGTCTTTCGGCAATCTCTAAGTGACCCCATGTCCTGCCCGTAATTGCCATATAGGCTAGGTCGTGTGTTACGCCAAACTTCCGGGCTATCTTACTCACCCGCTCACCCTTGCTACGAAGGTGCCTCATCTCCCTTACGGTACTCGCCGTGACCTTCGCTTTGTGGTTGCGCTCGCCGGGGTGTCCACTCATTCGGTTGTTTTCTTCTTCGTAGGCCATTTTATTAGTCCTCTTCTTTGATCTTTTGGAAGTCTCTCACGCTCTCCTATCTCGGGGTCAGTTCTACTCCACGTCTTCCGGTAGTACTTTGCTCGCACTCTCCTCAATTGGTCGCCGTCCATCCAGATCGTCTCGTAGTATCTGCCTTGCTTGATCGGTATCATGCCTCTGTGCTTCAGTAGTCGCCAGTCAACCACATGGTATCTGTTGTCAACACGGTCCCACTCATAGTAGATCATCTGCTCGAAAACACGTTGGTCGTTGTTGTCGTACAGCGAGTTGAGTTCTAGTAGGTCTACCTCTTGCGTCATGTCAAACGTGATCGATGACAGCAGGAGTAGGGCGAGCATCACAGTTCTCCGATTTGCGTTGACAGATTGTCTACCTTTATGACGATCTCTTTGTGCTGCTCATTGTTGTGGGTGCGATTGACCTTGAGTTCTTCTCGGAAATCCTTGCGCTGCTCCTCTAGCGTAGCTGCGTGTATCACATCCTTTGCTGCGGACGCTGCAATCCTTTCCTTTCGCTCACTTGACTCCGCTGATTCCTTCCGTGGTAGGTGTACCGCTAGCAAGTAGATGACTATGACTATGATCGCTGCCAATGGGGTTAGCTTACTGGCTAACTCAGTGATCCCTACGTCGCCTGCCTGTGCCAAAATATACATTCTCTTCGCCCTCGTTCGTTGATGTTGGTTAGTAGCTGGGGGGCTGAGGTGTTACTTGGTCTATTCTTCTTTGAAGTAGGTGTCGAATAGCAACTCCAGGCCGACTCGGATCATTGGTCGCAAGACACGCTTCTCAATAATGCTCTCAAGGAAAGCAGGAACCTTGGGGATATTGAACGGTACAACGTACTCGTCAAACAACTCCTCTGCGTACAACAGGATGGGTTGGAAGTCGTCGGCTGTTACCTGCCCGTCCTGTAGAACGGACTCGATCACGGTCCAAAGAGATTCAAATGAGAACCCCGTGCCGTCACCTTGTACTGCCTTAGCGGCCTCATCTAGCTTTGCCTTTAGTGCTTGTTCGTTCATTAAATCTGCCTCATAAATGTGGGGACGTGACAATTCCGAATCGCTATTGCACCGTACTGGCGAATGGACCCGGTGACAAACTGTTCTGTATCGTAGCCGTAGCCGTCTGCACCCCAGTCGCCCCATGAATTGGCGTACTCGATGCACCACTGACCTGACTTGCGTACGGCTCTGACTCCAAGGATACTGTGACCCTTGCGACCGTAAGAAACGACAAAGCCTTTTTGCAATGCCGTGATAAACTCGTCGAAACTCTCAATGTCAAACACCTCATCTACTCTGAAGTGCTGCGCTGTCTGCTCCCAGTCCTGTGGGTAGCGCTGAGAGAATCCTGTGGCGTCCATGACGTGTGCGGGGTTGAGACCGACCGACTCCATCCAGGCACGGTTCTCGGGGGTGTCTACTGGTAAGGCACCTAGTTCACGGGCGGTCTTCATGATGCAGGAGACAGACGACCCTGTGTTTGGGCCTCTAGCACACTGCTTATAGAGTGAGATGGGGGAGAGTTCTACCCACCGGTCAGTGCCGAACGTCATGTTCCAGGCACATTCAATGCCCGACGCACAACCATTGGCAGTGCATGTCCCTTCTCGACCTTGGTTCTTAATCTTCTGTATCAACGCCTTGTTGGATTCATCTTCCGGCAGTACGATCCATTCGTCACGGGGGATGGTCCTGAACTTGGACGAGAACACAGCGAAGTTATCACCTGGGGCATCTTCACGGGGGACGCAGCCATTGAACAGCCCGTCGTCTACCTCGTCGTTTGCGAAGTCAATGTAGTCGGTCACTTAATCAACTCCTGAAACTGTTCGTAGGTGGTGGTAGCAGGCAGTGATGTAGTGGCGAGTACCTTACCGCCTGCGTCTAAAGATACCACGGCTGGAACTCCGAGATCTTGTGCTGCTTTGATTACTGCCTTGAGATCTCCCTTCGTCGCGTCCTGATCCACTATCAACACTGGGTACGTCTTGTACTTCGTCTGGATCTGCACGAACAATCGCTGTTGGTCCGGGGTCCGGTTGGCTGTCTCTGTCACGATCACTAGAGAAGCCACCCCCGATGGGTTTGGGACTGGAACCGGTGGTACAGGGGGGGCTGGACCTGGGGCGTTGGCGTCAGTCACAAAGGTTTGTAGCTTTCCATCGACGACGACCGAGAGCACAAGCGTGACCGTCTGCTGGTCGTGGAGGGTGACGATGACTGTCTTCTTATCGCTTGATGGTTGCGGTCGCTGGACCCCATCAACCAAGACAGTCCATGAGTAGGCGGTGGCTTCAACGGGAGATGCGGCTATCACCTGATGAGTTAACTGTATTTCCTGGGCTTGGGTAAGCGGCGCGAGTGCCAAGATGATCGCGGCGAGGGTGAGTCTAATCACTTCTGTCGTTTCTCCCACCACGCTATGACGAGCTTGATGATGATTGGAATAAGGATGTTCGTGATGATGAACAACGCGATGGGGTTGCCTGCCCGCTGCTTCCTTGCTGTACGAACAAGGCGGTTGCGAAGGTACTCCCGACCATACTCAGTGTCGAAGTTCACGTTGGCAGTGTCTATCACGGAGACAGCTTGGTCGATCAGACCGGCACTAGTCCCACGGAACCGACGCAAACGCCAGGACCGGGATAGGCAATAGTCTCGGCAGTCGAGGGGTGACGGCATCGGATTCTCCTAATGGGGTATACTCAACCCTCCTCCCTGTCGCGGGGCGGTCTCGACAGAGAGGGGGTTAAGCATGGGTAGGAAGTAGTAGTTCTCATTATTGTATCATGCCTGCTAATGGAACGCAACTCTTCTATTACATTTTACGATAATTCACCCCCCAGTTGCAAGTTAGTAGGGGGTTTTCTAGGAAAAAGCGTCAAATATACCCCGATATTCTGTTGCAGGGTAGGTATTTTTGGGGGGGTTGACCGGGGACTCGCTCGAAATAGTAGGAGTCTTCGTCCGAACTCTCGTAGTGCTCACGCATGATCGATGTCACACGGAATCCAGCGGACCTGAGAAAGATCTGGCCGGAGGAGTTGTACTCACTGACGGCGAAGCTGATCGAGGACCGGTCGTTGAGGGAGTGACGCCGTAGATGCCGCAGGAAATCAGTGCCGATCCCCTGCCTGCGGTAGTCCCACCTAACGGCTAGGTTGAGGATGTCGGCTCGCCTGCCATAGAGTTCGATCGAGGCGTATGCGACAATCGCGTCATCGATAACAGCCACACGGTTGACCACATTGGGGTGACGTAGGAGGGAGATGAAGTCCTTGCGTCTCCAGGGTTGATCAAAGCTGTACTCTTCGATCTCTAGAATCTCGTCGATGTCAGACTTAACGAGGCGGCGTGTGGTAAATCGCATGGCTGTGCTCCGGGCTAATTGTCAATGTTAGCCTGCGGGGGAGTACAGTATACGCTGTTTGGGGGAGGGTGTCAAATAGATTCGTCGTAAGTAATTCGCACCTCAGTTCGGGGGGATTGGCTATACTCCTTGCGTAGAGTGCAGAACGCAATGGCTTCATCCTCATCGAACAGGCAGTCCCAGCATTTCGCGATGTTGTCGATGTCCGGTTTGCGCCGGTACATCTCCCCTAGCATCGCTCCCTTCTCTGCCAAGGTGGTCTTCCTGTATCGGATCTTACCGCTCTTAGTCCTGCCGTCCTGTACCCTCTCACACGGTGGGAAGTACGCTGTCCAGTTGATGTGTTGTATCGACGCTGCCTCGGGGATCACCACCTCCTGCTCCTTGATACTCTCACGCACTGTATCGCACCAGTCTCGATAGCGTTGGACCGGTGGGCGAGGGGGGTTCATCCACTTATCCCGCTTGGTCATTCTCGGCTTCCCTACAGGCACGCCTGGAATCACGAGGATCACCTCATGGCTTGTGTCCATGCTGTGCTCTCAGGTCGAGGAAGTGCTGCGGTAGAACACACTCGTTGGCGGCGTCGAAGATCCAGCGTTCAGTGTAACATGCAATCTCTGCCATTTCCGCTGGGCACAACTCGCCCAGTTCCCACTTGCATCGCATCAGTTCGACCGACGTTATGGGTGGGTCGGTTCCGTTATGCTGGTGTGAGTGACACTTGCGACAGAGGAGCAGGATGTTGGTATGCTCATGTGCGCGTCGGGCACCGCCATAGATGTGGGCGATGTCCATTGGTTCTTCTCTATCTGACACATGGCAGAGGGCACACTTGTTGTGCTCTAGCCTGTACTCAGCGATCATCTCTTGTTCAGCTGGGGTCATCATCAACTCTCCGTGCTATGCTTTGTTCTATGTGTCTGCACATCCTCGTCACGCCTGATCTCTCAAGCATGAGTTCATTCCTGACTCTGGTCACCACGGACAGGTCAACACCAACTAGGTTGTACAACCCACGGTCGTTGATGCCTCGATCTAATCCATCGTCTATGTCTCGGTACGTGGTGTCTCGTTTCACTTGGCTTCCTCGCAGAAGATCTGCTCCGCTAGTACCTTGCCGTAGTGCTTGTCGATCACAATAAACGACTGCGTTGGCGGCTCCCACTCTGCCTTGATCTCTAAGGCGTACGGGCTGTACCCAATGAGGCACCCCACGCTGACGAACGTGCGACAGTTGATGAACTGGTGGTAGTGGCCGAACACGTCTAGGTCGCATCGTGTAGCTTTATTCCACTGGTTGATCGACTTGTTGACAGGGATGGTAATGCCTCCCACGCCCCCGTTGTATCTGAGCCCATCACCGTGATGAAATCGTACTTTGTATCCGTACCAGTCGTTGATGTTGTGGTAACCCTTCTCGATTTTGAACTCAACTGTTGGGTCGTCGTTGAATGCTCGGGCGAGGTTGTGGTACAAGATCCATTCATAGGTATTCTCTGCTCGGGTTGAGATGCGTGTCTTCTTGTTAGTGCGTGCGTGGTTACCCCAGGATGGGATGACTCGTATACGATCTACGTCGGCGTGTTGCGCAAGGAACTTCAGGCCGGTATACATTCTGTCTTGCAGCCAGACGACAGCCTCGGGTGGGGAGAGGGAGTTGGATTCCTCTAACTCCTCATGGATGTACCCAGTAATGAAGTCGCCACCTAGCCATACCCACAGTTCTTTGATGTTGCTCTGGCCCCTAGAGAACTGGAGCATATCAAGGGACTTGTCGAATGTGCGGCGAATGCGAGCGTCGGCTATGTCGAGGGTGAATGCATTGAGATCGTTGACTGTGGCGGGGTCGATCGTCTCCTCGACATGCCAGTCAGTGAGGCACACAATACCCACGGCGTTGCTGGTGGACTTGCCCTTCTTGCGGGCGAAGCGACGGTTCTTTGGTGCCCCGGATGTGGCTACCACGATCTCCGACTTCTGCTTCTCTAGTTCCAACTCCTCTTCGCTCTGCTTCAGCTTGATCTTCGCTGTCTTGAGAGCCGCCTTGGCCTTGGCGAGTTCACGATCCCTACTCCGCAACTCCTTGATGACTGCTGATTCCTCTTCCTGCTTCTTCTCGCTTGCTTTGGCGAGGTCGTCCTTGAGTCCCATGTGTCACCTTAATCTAGAGTAGGGAATATGCGTGACACGGTCGTGACGTGGACCCGCAGATCCAATGCTTCGACACACTTCCGTGCAACATCCAGCTTCGTTAGTCCACGGAACTCGTCAGCCTCCCATGCCTTGACGACCGCTTCTAGTTCTTTGCGTTTCTTCTCGGGCAGACGTTCTACCCATCCCCGCTTCCGCACTGACTTAGGTAGGTTCTTGATGTCCTTAATGAGGTTCATCACTCATCCTCCTTCATTCGATAGCCTAGCCGCCACAGCGCACGGGCTAGATCCTCCGCTGGTTTAGCGATGTGATCCTCGTCGATGTGCCAGTACAGTGCGTGTAGAAATTCGTGTAGGTAAGTGTCTAATAATTTCTCACCCGTGACATCTGCGTTGATCCGAATCTCTTTGCCTGCGAGCGACGGGGGATCACACTCCCCTAAATACGACACGCCTGAGACGTAGCGTAGTTTATATCGCTTGCCGTTCAGCTTGAGATTCATTTCTTCAACCCCAGCTTGACCTCTAGGGATTCCCGGTACAAGCTGCGGAGTCGTTGCAGCTTGGCGAGGCGGTCGGAGAAGCTCGTGCGTATCTGCGACAGGCATGCATCGCGTATCGTACCACCGGAGTCGGGGCGTTCGTGCGTGATGTGCTCGCAGCAGTCAGCGAGGAGAGTTGGGTTCTCTAGGCGTAGCGCCTGTACCCATGCGTCGAGATCGCCTGAACCCCAGGAGTCCATGTCGTCGGGGATGGCGTCTAAGAGGAGGACGCAGTACGCCGGGTCGGCCAGAGCGGCACCCAGTAAGATAAGAAACTCGTCGCGTACCTTTGGCTTCTCGTCACGCGAGAGGCGTAGGTCGTTGGTAATGTGCCGTGTCATCGCTCACCTCCGTGCATATAAAAAAACAGCCGCTGCCATGAACATCCTTGAGCATAGCAGCGGCTGCAGCGAGTGAGCATCAGTCGGCGTTGCGACGTTCGCGACGTTGCTCCTGATCCCATTCCCGCTGGTATGTGCAACCAACGGTGAATCCGGCGGGGATCGTTACGTGTCCGTGAGTCGGGTGTAGAACCTTACGTTCCTTCGACAACTCAAGGACGGGGCCTTCCAGAGCGTCCCAAGAATCACCAGCCGACTCGAAACCCGGCGGGTAGTACATGGTAACACCTTCAAGGCTGTCAAGACAGTGACGAGCACCCTTGGTGTTGCCGGGGACGAGTTGAACATTCGCCTTCGTGGCTTTAGTGTAGCCCTCGGGAACGCTCAACGCGACAGTGAGGTAGAGATCCCCCTGTCGGATAGAGTCCTGGGGTGCGGCTGCTTCGGACATACGAACAGACATCCCAGGCTTCACTTCAGTGTGCTCGCCCTTGTGGATCTGAGCGGCACATTCGGTAATCGAATCGATTGTTGTCTTCATCTTTTTCTTCCTTGCTTTAGAACTAGTTCACGGAAATCAACGCACTCTACGTCGCAGCGATGATATTGATACCTTCGGGGGCTAACCACTTCTGGGCCTGCTCGCAAGTCTCAACGTCGCTAGGGACGCCCATCGCAAAGACTCGACCAGTCTGACAGACGACTACAAGCCGCTGTCCACCATTGTGAGTACGGTACAAAACCTGGGGACAACCTGACACGTCGTCCGTAGCTTTGTCTACCTCCTTAGCACCGGAGTCCTTGAGGTACTGTGCCCATCCGTATCGCTCGATGCGAATGGATTGGCGGTCGGCATTATCGTCGGCATGCATCTGCTCCACGGTCTGCGTCTCAGGTGTCATGACGATTTGCTCATCCACCTCTACGCCATTGACTCGCCACAATGCCCAGCCGTCACGCCAAGCCATTGCAGGACCGTCTTCACAATGCAATTCCCCATCCTCGTTACGAAGCAGGATGTTGGGGCGGTCGGAGATGGCAGCTACCTTGCGGCTGTACCAGATCCAACCAGCGTTGGTTGCACACTTCTCGTCGTGTGCGAAGGATTCCAAGGCGGGATTTTCCCAGTTGCACGCATCGCGAAAGTACGTGACGTATGCGTACCAACTACTCCAGAGATTACCACCACGGTATTGACGCCACTCATCAGAGATGCGGTCCTTGGTAGTCTTCCAGACTTCTGCGTTGATACCACCGGATAGGCGACGAAACGCTGGGTGGGCAGCATCCACACCGGTTTGTGCTCGGAGCTGGTTGCTGGTCTCATTCCAGATGTCGGTGATGAGGTTGAAGTCGGACTCGGACTTGAAAGAGTCGAGAACTGCGTGGCGAACTTCATATTCCCCTGGATCGTCCATGTCCATGTACTCTTGGGACGTTGCCAAGGCTTTATCGCCTGGATGAACCTCTGACCCAGTGGGGGATCGTCGGGCATGTGGCGGCGACTTAAGTTCAGGTGGTGACTCCCGAGAATTAGTATCCTGTTTCTCGGCAGCGGTCGTCATGTCAGTGCCTGCAGCCAGACCCCGTGTCATTGGGAAGGCGATGTTTCCCATGCAGCCGCCGATGACCGTGGCTAACGGACTGGCAAATGTCAGTACGATCTCGGGGCTAGCGAGTTTCGCTGCACCGTAGCAACCGTTCAGACCGTCACCGGCTAGTGAGAAGTTAGCTGGGGATGTGTCCAGACCGTTGGCTATCCACTTGTCGCGGAACTCTCCGAACTGGGCTGTCTGCTCGTCTGTGAGTTCATTTATCGTCGTAGGCATTTTCACTCGCTCCTTGATAAAAGGTGCCTCCCCCTGCGTGAAGGGCATGGCACAGGGGGAGGCGGGATGTTCATAACGATCAGGCGACGATTGCCGTCTCGTCCTCGCTACATTCAGTGTAGGAAGCGTCGAACGAAGAGTCAAGTGCTTTTTCTGGATCTTTTTTTGCACCGCAGCAGGGGGCTGGACCGCACACAGCTAGCAACATCTTCTCTAGGCTGGTGTCTCGGATGAACAGGAAGATATTCTCCGGGGTTTGGTATACCCCCCGAATGGTATGGTCGCTGCTCATCTTGTGGTCTTGGTACGCCTTTGGTTTGACTCGACGCCATAGGCCTCGGGTCTCATCGATGACATACACACTAGATGGTTCCTTGAGGAACGGTCGGTCGTCCTTCACTGTGATGGGGGTCTTAGTTGCTTCGTGGATCGTTATCTTCATGTGTCTCTCCGGGGGTGGGCGGTAGTTCGCAAAACACGAACTTCGGATAATATCGTGCGTTCAATATGGTGGTTTACCTCTACCTCTGTCAAGTCATACGCAGGCCACCGTAATGCCTGCCTCGCAGAAAACCTGACTGCTGAGGCAATCTCTGTGTTCAGTTCTATCTCCATGTGAGTGGTCAGTTCATTGTTGATCCGGTGTCTGGCGTTCACAGCTTGCGGGTCTCCCATACGCCACGAACCACATGGTCGTCTAGTTGCGAGTCGATCACTGCATGGACAGCCCACCTCACCTCTAGTCGTACACCAAGGGTGAGGTTCGGGTTGCTGTGTTTATTCAGGATCTCCTCCACGTTGCCCCATACCGCCTTGTGTATCAAGTGCGTGGTGTTCATTCCCGACACTCCTGCCGTACCGCCGAGAATACAACGCCGTCTACCAGTTCGTCGATGGGCCTGTATACTTCCCATCTCATGCCCATGCGAGCATCGAGTGAGACATTGTGGTTAACGTGACTCTCCAGTACTTTTTCCAGGTCAAACCGCACGACCTTTTGTATCTGGTACATGACACCACTCATAGCTGTGGCCTCCTATACTTCAACTCTGCCTGGAATTTCGATCGATACCATCCTGGCTTCAGCTTCGTGATCATGAACTCGATGTAGCCAGTGGGTACACGCGACAACAGTTTGCCTTTGTACTTGCCGTTGCTCACCCTCATCTCAGGTCGCCTGAATTTTAGTACTGTCCCTTCGCCCTGATCTACTATCTTGGAGGTGTAGTCCACGTCGAGGGTAAGACCAGCAAGTCGGGCAGCATCGATTTGATTCTCGATGTAACGCAACCTCTCCCGCTCGACCATTTCCTCTGCGATGCGGTCCTCCTCTAGAAGGTCTTCGGCGGTCTTCTCGACGATCTCCTTAAGTGAAAGTTCCGTTGAGGCTTCTTTGGCAAGGAGATTCGCCCTCTCTGTGACAAGGTCGACGAGATGATCCGGCAGTCCCTTGGCGAGGATGCTTGCCACTGTTTGATTCCCAGCCAACCCTGTTGCCCCGACCAGATCAACGACGATACATCGGTCCTTATCGCTGTTCTTAATCGCATCCAACCGTTCCTCGCGAGTCTCCAGTCCATCAATAACTCCTGGCAATACACGGCACCCGCGACCCTTCATCTGTTCCGCGAGTGACGCTGACTTCGTTGGTCTTGCACACACTACAGCCTCTATGTACGGGTCGTTGTAACCCTCTCTGCATAATCCTACGACACACAAGAACTGAAACTCGTTCGCTTTGTGTGCTGCTAGTATTTCCTTCCGCTCTTCCATGGGGAGGGTGGCGTCGATCCATCTCGCTGCACCCGGTATGTACTTGTGGTTGATCCGATCTACCAATGCCCTGCTCATCGCGCGATCCACGCAGAACACCAGTGACCTCTTGTCTTGTACGATGTCGAGTGACGGCTGGATGATCTCGTCCAGGGCACGTACCTGGGACAGCTTGTCGGACAGATCCTCTGCACTCCAGTCCTTTGACTTATGTCCCTTCACTTTCTGTAAATCGACTGAATTGATTGTGACAAAATGCTGTTCAAAGTCAACGACAAATCCATCGCCGCAAGCACTTGGCCTGCCATCCAGGGACGTGTGCGGGTAGTCAGCGACCACCACTTCCCCGAGACTAGCGAGCGAAACCTTGTCCCCTCGTTCTGGCGTGGCGGTGAGCAGCAACCGGCGAGCATCCGTGAAACGCTCTAGGATCGGAGCGACCTGCTTCAGGCCCTTCTTGTATCTGTGTGCTTCGTCGAGGATCAGGAGGTACTTCTTGTCGGTGTCGTACTTGCCAAGTCGAGATACGATCTGCCCGTTGCGAACGCGATCAACAAGAGACTGACGCATCGCCACTACGATCTTCGGGATAGGGAGCTGCAGGCGATGATCTGCTCCTGCCTCTAGACCGGGGGTGACACGGAGGATCTTCTCGATGTCATCTGAGAACTGGTAGAACAAGGGCCGTTCGTGGAGAACTACCAGAACACGATAATCCGGCCCCTGCTCTAACCAGCGTTTGACGATAAAGCAACCAGTCGCAGTCTTGCCGGTGCCGGTTGCTTGTACTAGCAGACACCCCACAGCACCAGAATCCCAGGCTTCAAAGGCATTATCTACTGCCTCGCTCTGGTAAAACCGGGGATCAAAGGCGGGCTTAGGTAACCTCACCTCTGGTACTGGGGGTATCGCGAACTCGAATAGATCCTGTTCCATGCTCCACTCCATCTATGACAGCGGCGTGGAGAAGGTCGCCGCAAGCCGTGCCTTGGATAACCACATAGCTTACAGCTGCACAATACCCGCCGGGTTTGGGGTTGGTCACCACGTCTATGGTGGTGTGAGTGTCATCACTTCGCATCGACCACGCCACCGAGTTCGCGGAATCGCTTCCGGTACGCCGTTCGCACCTTGCCTGTCAGGGCTTGGGTGAAGTTCATCTTCCCATCATGGAACTTATCACGGAGGACTTCCAGTGCCTTGAGGGTCTTTGCCCCTGACATTTCCAGGCATAGCCCCTTCGCTGCGTTGACCTGTGCCTTGTCGTCGGCCACCTCAGCGGGAGACTTCTTTGTCCTCTTCGGATGCTTTGCTCCCTTCGGTGCAGGTGTCTCGTCGGGGTGGTCGTTGCGCTCGTCCATCGTTTCCCCGGCTCCGGTGCGTGGGATCTGTAGGAGATCTCTCAGGAAGTAGGCGAGGCTGGTGGTGAGTGCGGCAGCGACCGCTTTGTCCCACGGCATGGCCTTCGTTAGACACGCTGGGAACACACCCGTGTAGTATTGGCGCTCCCCTTTTTCATGCACGACGCGGAACATGACCGTGACACTGCGCGTGATCGAGGCGTTGCCGAAAGTGTCCTTCTCGCTAATGGGTTCGCCTAATGAATACTCATGCCGTTCGACAATAATGCCTTGCTTGTTGAGCAGGTCGCGAGAGTACGCGATGATCGCCTCAGCGGATGTGTACTTGTACCTGTTGCTGGTGCTGTCGTGACCGAGTGCGGTGACTTCCTTACATGCGGCGAGTAGTGCCTTGTAGAAGGTAGGTCCAGCGTCGTAGGTTCCTGAGTCTGACATGGTAGTTCTCCTAGAAATGTGGTGTATGTGTGTATCGTAGGGGCGGGGTGGCTAGAAGTCAAGGACCAATGGAATGTTGTTGTTGAAAGACCCCGATATGAACGACGTTCTCTAGCCTCCCTAGCTTTTGATCGACACTGCCTTTTACGCTGCGCCAGACAATGTAGTCAGCCTCTGCGCAATGCTTGGAGATCTCCCGCTCTAAGTTCCACAAGTGGCTATCGCTGCCGAGTCGCTTAATCCATTCGTCGGACATGATCCCGTACCCCGTTTTCTACTGGTATTTCTATTGTCATCTCGTGGGACGACGGTGACTTCACGCCGTACCAGACCTGCCTGCTCAACGCTGAACTCATCTGTCCAAGTTCAGCATCTATACCCCACAGGTAGTCTTTGCCCACTAGCCGGGCGATTGCTTCATCCATCGTTATCTCCTCGCGTTAGTGCGTACAATTCAACCCCAGACCTAACTGCTATCTGGTGCGTGATAGTCTCGACCTGGACCCCACGCTTTAACTCGCTCCATACAGCTTCCTCTACAGCCGCTGGGGCGTGGTCTCGTATCAACCCCAGCAGTGCCCAGAGGTGGACATCGCTGGCGAACATCTCCATCTCATTCATCGTTATCTCCTAGTGATATCACATCAAACAGTACGCTTCGACCGACGTGCCCGATTGCCCATTCGTTCTCTGGTAGCTGCTGACCGACAGGACTCATGACCTCCCACCAGACGTGGTGCTCAACCTGTCTGCCGAACTCGCTCTTGATGAGGTTCTGTAGGTGCCACCATCCATCCTTGCCGACCATCTTCCTAATTTCCGTATCCATATGCATCATTCTCTCCTTTGATTTAGACCTCACCCCTTTACCGGCCCTATAGATATAGGGTAGATCCGGCGTCCACTTTTGTGCTTCTAGGCTTGTTGTGTGTATTGAGCAATTATGGAGCAACCACGTAGACCCCACACAATTAAGTGTATCTGTCGGGCCACCAGGGTACAATATCTAACGGCATTGCCTGGAATTAGTCGAAGTCTTTCACGCAGTCTGGGTGCTGTGAGTATCGCACCCCCGACCACTCCGCTGAACGATATCGGGTTCAGCCGCCGCACCCCGCACCATGTACATGGACCAACGACACGACTGCTTACGGTAGGTTGTACCATCTCGCTCCGATCTACATTGGTTGAATCAAGGGGGAGTAACTTACACATAACACATTCTTCTTGTTCTACTGTTCCGGGGTAGGCGATGTCAACTGATACACCTGCCAACTTATCAATCCCTGCGGTGCCCACTCCACGCTGGTCTGGCCCACCCCATCAAGTCCAAATCCCCATGTCGTTGGGCCACACTCCTCGCTGCATTGCACGAACACCTTCTGCGTCTCGTTGCGTATCCTCTGTGCTGTATCATCCATCGCTGCGTAACCTCCAGGCTTCATTGCCAACGCCAGAAGACAGTGCCATCCTAAGATTCCACATCTCGCTGTCCTCGCGTGAGTCAAGGAACATGAACTTGTAGTGGGCCGGACATCCGATCGCACACTCACCACGAGCCTTGCTGTAGATCTGCTCTATCCGCTTGTATGTATCATCCATCGCCTAACCTCGTAGCTTCTTCACCAGTATACTCGCTAGTATTCCAGTCGATCGCTCTCTCCCATCGCCTCCAGTAGCGGTCCACCATATCATCTAGTGGGCACAGTTTCCTGCACTGGTCGTACACGGCAAGAGTACAAGTCTCGATTAGTCCGTATGTATCATCCATCAAACACTCCTCCAAAGTCAAATGCATCCTCTAGTGCCTGTTCAACTGTCCCCTCTCGCTCGGTCGCTTGATCCACTGCAGTCCACTCCGTAGGCATAATAGCATAGACAGGGCATGTGTTTGTGACTGCGTCGAACGCATCCCACATGATTGCAGAGACCTTCTCATGAGTGTCGTCTGGTAACTTGTTATTGGACATGATACACCCCCCTGTAGACTGCTGCGGAGACCGCCGCTAGAGGGTTGGCTTGGTGCATATTCGCCATCACTTGACGCTGGGGGCGACTTAGGATGTTGTCGAGATGCCATGCCATCGTGTCGTGATGCACAGCGAAACACCCGTATGTGAAGAAACTGCGAGGGAATGCGTTGACATGCGTCGTCGTTTTGACTACATTATTCATTACTGACTCAGTCCGATCCTGGGTTGGTCACGGGTCAGGACGCTTGTCACGTCGCTGACCCATTTTCGTGATGAATTCCTATCCTACCACGTTCGCCGTGAGAGGTCAAGAGAATTCTTAGAGGCTTGCCCGTCGCTTGCCAACCATCTTCTCTGCGGCGACCAGCAACTTCTGCTCCTCAGTGAGCGGAACCTCGCTGTTGTTATACAACCGGCTGAATTCACGCCACCCTTGTTCCTTTAGTTTCTCTCTGGCGTGCTTGCCCTTCGCTCTAGCCTCAGACGCAGCAACGTCCACATCGTGCGAGGAGATACCTGTGAGGAGGTTTATGCCCCTTTCCAGCACTGACTTGCGGTCGTCGCGGATGCTCTTCAGTTGGGTTAGGTAGGGCATCACAGGGCTATTGCCAATGATAGAACTCACGACGGTGCCACCTGGACGCCAGTCCTCATTGCTTGGATTCAATGGGGTGAGTGGACCCCTCATGCTGGATAGTTCCTGCCCCCCTCGGTGGGTACTCTTACCGAACGCGACTTCAGCTGGACCCTTCAGGAGTGGATGACCCTGTGCCATGTGCCCCATCATTGTCTGCTGCACAGTACCAAGCATCGTCGGTTCGATCTTGAACAGCGAGTTGATCGTCTCGTGGGGCAGGTCGAGGGTGACGTACTTCTGCATCCCGTCCTTCTCCTCACCCACTGGGATACCGCCAACCGCCTGCTCAGGTACAAACCCTTCTGGTGTACCGGCGGCGCGGATGGTCTGGGCGACGATCCCGCCTGGATTCTGGGCGATCTCACCGAGCTGCCAGGGAATCATCCTACGGTTGAAAGTGTACCAAGGCATCACTCTTTTGAGGTAGTCCCGCTCCACCCGTGTGAGGGCCTTATAGTCCACATGTGCGGCATTGGTTTCGATCGATGCCTGAGCCCAGCTTTGCCCTTCCTCTAGCTTCCGCAGCCACGTCATGGAACGACCGGTGGTCTCACCAAAGTCTGCCGCAGCCTCACCGACCTTGATCGGAATCCACTGCTCCGCTTCTGTAGCTCCACCTCGTAGTGCCGTGGGGTTGGTGATCTGATGGGCGTATGACTTCGCCTTTGCCGAACCGCTTACGCCGACCGGTATATCAGGCTTCATCTTCTTGAACACGCCCTTGAGTGTCGATTGCCGCTTGGTCCCAGGCACTTGCTCTTGGAATAGAGGTGGTGGTCGATGAGACGCTTGCCCGACCTTCTCTGTTATCTGACCTGAGTGAGGTGCGGATACTTCATGGAGCACATGTCGGTTGCGAAGGACATTAGTCGCAGCCTCGTCTGTCAGGTCCATTCCGTGGAACACAGCCCAGTCACTAGACCCCTCGATCACACCGTCCTTAGTGAACAGCGTGATCTTATTCTTTACAGCGCGGTACATCCCCGTGACATTCTTGTGACCACCAGAGAGGAAGTCCTGCCATATCAGGGTGAGTGCGTTGCGACCATGGAACGATGGGCGTGTGATTGTGAAGTGTGCCTTGGTTACATTCGTGGCGACATCGATCGCGTTGATGATTGGGAACAACGCACCAGGAGTCTCGGCTGTCTTCTTCAGGAACTCGAAATCCTTCATCGTACCATGCGGAACGGTGAATTGGTCGAGGACATTAACACCATCTTCAGCTATGCCATTGGCGATGTTTTCAAAGACTTCGGGGCTAATCTTGTTTGCAGAAAGTAGATCCTCGGCAATGCGCCGGTTCGCGTTCATGCCAGTGATCCCCGCTTCCCGCATTGCCTCGGGGAGGGAGACGTGTCCTGGCAGTTGATCTGCGGCATCAGCAGCGTCTTCAGCAAACGCCATAGTCGCAGCCCGAGCGTTGCGGGTCGTGTATGCCGCATGTGCAATCTTAGCGTTCGCGACGGTGCGATATTCGTTGTTCCAAAACGGTGCCCCTTCATCTGCGAACTTAGCCGGTGCCGAACCGTTGAACTCAGCGATGCCCTTTGCGTGGTCTAGCTTTGCATCAGCAGCTCTGATCGCCCCATCAATCTCATCGAGGCTACCACCGAACTTCGCTAAAGATGGGGGTAGTTCCCCGCCGCCGGGAGACACCTTCTGTGCAATATCGTTAAGAGACCAACCCTGAACACTCTCTTCTGCTCCAGCGTGCCACCGAACCTCCACTGGAATTTCAGTTAGTCCAGCAGCCTTCGCCGCTCGAATGCGATGATTACCCTCGCTTACCCAGGGGATACCATCAACATCAACAACAACCAACGGAGGATTTTCAAGTCCATCCTTTGCGATACTGTCAGCTAGATCTTGGATTTTCTTTTGGGAGAGGGGACTGCCCATCCTAGTGTGCTCTGCGTTTAACCCTTTAACCCCCAAAAGGTCGTCAACAGACATCGGTACATCCTTGACCCCTGCAGTTGTTGATCCGATAATGCTTCCATCTTCAGCCTTCGCTTTGACCGCTCTTTCTATATGCCCCTCTAACCAATCTCCACGGGGGTTGTCTATCCAAGAGTCGAACTCCTTCAGTCTATCTTTAGCTGCCCTCGCAACTTCCCATGTAGTGGAAGGGGACAAGTTGCCTTCTTTCATCGCCTTCCGCAGTGCCGCCATTGCCTTCTCTGCGGTGTACCCCTCCACTTGTGATAAGAGTTTCGAGTTCTTCGCCTGCTGCCCCATCGCATCCTTCACCACCTTCGCTGAAGCCTTCGCCTCATTGATCGCATCTCTTGCTGCATCCATCGCAGCCTTCCGCTCTGCCCGTGAAGCCTTACCTGCTTCCATCACCTGCCTAGCCGCCTCCTTGCCAGCCTCTTTGTTCGGTGCCGCTTTGCGTGCAGCCTTAGCTGCTGCTTTGTCTGTCTTTTGGTTAATGAAGTCGGGGTTCTGCTGATTGAACGACTCCTTGACTTGGGCTGGGGTCGGGAGGTCATCAATCCCACTAGAGCGATGTACATGGTCCGCTAGGTCAACACCAGCTTTATTAATGTCCTCTACCGATGGGCCGAGTAGCTTCTTCGCCTCCTCAAGGAATCCACCCTTCATCGCCCGTGCAGCTGCCCCGGCGGCGGGTGTCTCATATAAGTACTTGTCGTTCGCGTAATTGATAGCCTCATCAACTGCATCAATTGACTTGCGATGCTTAGGCAGTGTGTCCCTAGATAGTTCAACGCCGTCTTTAATCTGCTTCTTCGCGGCCTTGAGTTGTGCCTCAGAGAGGTTCGGGGCTGGCATGTGGTCTATCTGAGTGAACACCCCAGCCTCATCAGTGACCCCCATCTCATAGTGGCGACCCTTCTGACCATCGTCCACCCACCGACCCAGGAACTCTATCGGAGTGTAGTCAACGCCAGAGGCCTGGGCGTGCTTAAAGAAATTATCCATCACCTCATCGGAGACGATATCACTGAGTGCCGCCGCAGCGTTGCGGTCGTTGATCGCACGCAATACCTTGTCGTGCAACGCTCTCTCAACACCAGCCGCACCGCCGGGCATGTCGAGGTCTTTGTACCTGGACTTATTCACAGCGCGTTGCAGTTCATCCTTCTGGCCGATGTGTCGCGTTACGTTCTCAGTCTCGTCGAGTATCTTACTTCTCAACGGACTGTACGCTGCGTACTCACCGTGGAAGAATGTCGGTTCTAGACCAGCATTGACCTGCATCTTGTGCATGTCGTCGTATAGCTTGAACACCTTCTCCAGGCCTGGGGCAACCTCTGCCTTAGCCGCAGGAGTTAGATCCCAAAGGTCAGCGAACAGTTCAGCCTGTGCCCCATGGTTCCCTTCAATGTCCTTAATGCGATCGCGTAGCTTAGTGACATCACCAATCGGGCCAGCACGCTCAAGCATTGGAGTTGCTTCTTCTGGGCTGATCCCGTGCCTTCTAAGAGTGTCGTACAAGTCCTGCTGTGTGGACTTCCACATGTTCATCGTCTCTTCAATGAGCGGTGTAGCAGATCGCACTGCTGCCTGCGAAGATGACATCTTGCGACCCAACGCACTTGGGCTGAACGCCTCAGACATTATCGTGCCCGGAGACATACCACCGACAAGAGGAACAGCCTCTGGAATCTTCCCTCTCTTCAGCCCGTCCATTAACGCATCGACACCCTCAGCCGCTCTCATTGTACGGCTACCCTGTGCAGCACCGGCACCGAGTTGTCGCTGCATGCTTGGCATGCCGGGGATACCGACATTGAGCATACCGGCTAGAGGTTGTTCCAAGAACGCAGCTTGCCCAGCCTCGTCCAGGTTCATCTTCTTCATCGTGTGAGAGATGTTCTGTTTGAACGCATTGAGCGCCGTGTCGTTTCCGAGCGCCGCCGCCTCCCTCGCCATCTTGTCCATTACCTTGTTAAGACTACCACCAACACGCTCCGCTGCTGAGAGATGCTGGAACTGCCCCGCTCTTGCCGCAGCCTTACCAGCCGCAGTCTTAGATGCCGACGTTAAAGGCCCAAGGAATGTTAACGGATCGGTCGCAATCTCAAGCGCTAAACCGCCTGCGAAATTGTACCAATTATCCTTTCCCCCGATCGCTCCGTACTGCCGCAGGAGGTCGCGACCAGAGGTGCGATTCCTTGTTTCAGTGAGTCCCATGAAGTCGGAGAATGGGATAAGATTTAGGAGTTGATCAGGACGCCCAGCGAGCAATCCCCGCACCGCAGAACCGGGCTTGTCAAGTGAGCCTCCTATGTACTGCAGTGCAGACAGAGCGCTGCTACCAAGCCCCTCGTAGGTTTCCTCTTCCTCGGGAGTTGGCATGTGCGTAGCTGCGCGTGCTGCAGGGCGAGCAGAAGCTACACCGTACTCTCGGAGAATGTCGTCAAGATATGCCATGTGGTTTACAAGCCCTCAAAGGGAGACTTCTTGAGTCCGAGTCCACGCCTACTCACGTCATCCACTAACCCACCTTGCCCCATCATCTGCGAAAGGAGGTCAGCAATCACAAACGGCAGAGCGCCAAAACCACCCGTAGCCGCAGAGACCGCGCCGAGTTCCCCTAGGTACTCCTTGACAGAACGCCCCGAAGGCTTGTTCGCGTGTGCCGTTGCGCCAATCTCCTGCCGGAGTAACTCAGTGGTCTGTTTTTTGTGCCTACGCTTCGAGTCGGCGTCAGGGAGATTCCTATACTCAATTGACCGGCGACGAGCAAACTCCTCTGGCCCCAGAGACCCTAACTGCGCAAGAAGGGCAGGCATTGGTGTGAACCCGCTACCAACCTCAGTGACGCCGTGACCGCTTGCCTGAGTAGCCCCGTCACTTGAAGACGCCCCTTTTACTAGGCTTAGTATTTCACCAAAAGTTGGTGGGGTGGACCGGTGACCGGACTTGTATTTATCCATTTCAGACGAATACAAAGCGATCGTGGGTTTTAGCAAACTGCCTCGGGCTTCTATTAACTGTAGTTGCTGTTGGAACTCGCGGGTAGAATCAGCGGCGGCTTGGCGAATGTCGTCAGACGCGCCCTGGGCAGCCAGATTTTCCTCATGTCTCTTCGCGGCGGCAAGTTCCAGCGTAGTGTCTCTAGTTATTTTAGCCACGTCTAGTTTTTGCTGGTGTGACATTTGATCCCGGCCTAATTGCAGCTTCCCGTCGCTTAACTCCTTCTCTAGCGTGCGATCTTTTTGTCGCTCTTCTCTCGACTCCCGACCCTCCTCTGCCTTCTGGTCAGCGAGGTATTTGATTCGGCGCTCCTCAGACAACAGCTTCATGCGTTCACGCTGCGTCCTGGGATCACCGTACATCGCTTGGGTCCGCATTGCCGCTAACTGCTGCCCTCTCGCAATACGCGATGCTCGATCTTTATAGAACTGGTCCTTCTCCGCTTGT
>Ga0209756_1000223_pt1 | contig 55613 bp, 97 predicted proteins | sample ETNvirenome_6_85_FD_184071 | JGI IMG/M metagenome (GOLD analysis project Ga0209756, IMG submission 184071) | Marine viral communities from the Pacific Ocean - ETNP_6_85 (SPAdes) (version 3) | ecosystem: Environmental > Aquatic > Marine > Oceanic | place: Pacific Ocean | collected 2013-06-19 | reverse complement strand
TCAGAAGTCGATTCCCAATTTGTCCCACATCCAGAACATTTGTAATAGTTTAAGTATTGCATTATTCTACCTTTCAACTGTATTCCTTTTGCGTTTTTAATCGGGAAAACTAAAGTTCAAATGATTCATTGAGATAATTTTCGGCAGAACCAGAAATCTCAAGATCACCGATTTCGTCCAAATCAGTGCTTCCATAGGGAAAATAATCAGCGGGATCGCGCCGATGCGTGCGCAGGCCATCATGACTACGGGCAGCATCTTTACTGATAGCTATGACTTTGATCTCACCGTTATACATCATCCTATATACAGTATACTCTTCCATAATTCTACCTTTCAACTCTATTATGATTTGTTTTTTATTCGGGATTATATCCCAAGAGTTTCATGGATTCTTTCATCTCGTCAGTCCCATCCTTTTGGATAAGAGCATTGAGTTCTTTGAGACGAAAATCAATAACCCCAAAAGGAATAGCAAGGACAGGAACATCTCTTGCTCCTGAGAGAAGAAGACTTGTCGTATTACATACTATTTGAATACTTTCTGTGGGCATTGTTATCTACCTTTCATCTCTATTATGATTTGTTTTTTATTCGGGAAATTATAAAACTGGTTCTTCCATGTCATGATCGCCCGTATTAAAGAACCAGCCTTGATCGTCTGAATCATTACTCGGACCCGAATAGTCCGGCTTACCAGCCTTGATCCAACAAGCATAATGCCAAATCTCAGGTTCGCCAGGCCACAATTCGTGTTCGCTGTCATCATCACCGAAGATTCGACCATAACCATCGTATTCCCCAACGATTACGCTTCCATTCGGTGTCAGTGCTACAACTTTCTTCATCCAAGCGTTGACAGCATCTTTCTCGATAGCATGTGAAGATAAGGCTGGATGGTTACATGCTTTACAGTCCCAACTGAAAAATCCCATTGTTCTATCCTTTCGGTGCTTCTACTTTCAAAGCGGCGATAACAGCTTGAGTTTCAGCGGCATCCATATTAACAATTTCGAAACTATCAATTTTGTTGTCAGTCCCGATTCTGCTAATCGTTAGCGTAGTCAACTTAGGGTCAGTATAACAACGCTCTATTTTAACTTCTCGATTTCCAACTTTAATAACCATTTGTTATTCCTTTCAACTCTATTACGTTTGTTTTATTTTTCGGGAAAACTTCTGCGAAGCGGAAATTATTTGATGAAGCGTTCGTTATAGATTTCAACGATTTCTTCGCCATTCTTTGCTGCCCAAGCTTCAAGTCCTGCCCTTTGATCTGTGGAGTAAGTTCCCTTAAAGGTAACAAATTGATTGTTGCCATGACTTGCAAACTTCACGGCAGTCTTGTTCTTGCAAATCTTCTTCCAATATTTTTCGTCTTCGACAATGGAAATCAACTCTGAGATGTAACTTTCAGGCGTATGCATGGTTTCTTTGTTGTCGCCAACATCGCTAACGAACCATACTTTTCCTTTGACATGAGCATAGAGAGCAGCCTCTTGCGGAGTACAGTTCATAACCCAAGGTTCGCCCTTGTAGTTCGTTGTCTCTACTTTGACTCTCGGCTTATCATTGTCAAGCCAATCGAGTCTCGCTTCGCCGCCATGATCGCCATCAGAATAGAGAGCAACTCTCTTGCCATTGCAATAAACGCTGCATTGGGCAAGAGGTTCGCCTTCATGTCCTCGATGATTTTTTACGCCCTTTACTGCGTACTTCGTTTCGTTTTCAATCTTAGTTTTCGTAAGTTCCATAGTTACATCCTTTCAAACTTATTACGTTTGTTTTATTTTTCGGGAAAACTTCTGCAAAGCGGAAAATTAACATCTAGCGAATTGTACGCTTTGTTTTGCTACAGAGATGAGTTCATCTCCGCCAGGACAGCGTGCTAGATGCTTCTCCATAGCCTTACAAGCCTTTCTAAGCGACTTTCTCGTTGCAGGCGAGTCATCGACCATCTCTCTGTCAAGAGCGTAATGTAGCTCCTCCCAGTAACGTTCTAGCTGTTCTTTGTTCATTCTATCAAACCTTTCAACTCTATTATGTTTGTTTTATTTTTCGGGTGTTTTTAGAAAGTAACCGTAGCACCGCAGTCGTTGCATTCGCCTCTGGCGAAGACCCAACGCCAGATTGCTCCATCTTCGCCAGCCATTTCGATGTAACTTCCATCCTCTACAAACGGTGCAATAGCCTCAAACATGAGATTTTCTTGACCTATTTTATCACCGACAAAATAGATATCAACAATATCTTCTTCTATCTCTCTTGAGATTTCTGGTTCTGCCGAAAATACTTCCCAACGCCAAACCCCAATTGCATCTTTTATAGTTTTGGCAGATGCGAGATCTGACATATTGACCCAAGCATAATGCCATTCTGTCTGTTTCCCGCCTTGCCAAAAACCACCACTCATCTGGTGCTTATTCTTGTCATCTGCTAATTCTACAATAGCTTTCAGTGCTACATCAAAGTTCTCTTTTTTGATACGGAAATTGCTACCACGTTGACGCATATTATAACCCATTGTCTTCTACCTTTCAACTATATTATGATTTGTTTCTTTTTCGGGAATTAAGAGTCATAGTCCAAGTCGTAATAGTCTAAAAAATCTCTAACAACAGGATATGGAGCATTTAGCAATGCCTCAACAATCTTTCTTGCTTCAGCAGATATCTTGTTTGAGACCTCTCTCCATCCATCCTCGGCAAAGAGTTCCCAAAAGTTCTCTTGTCCCAGATAAGTTTCAATGTCTTTACCACGATGAACTACTCTATTGAGCAATACATCAAAGTTTCGGAACGGCTCAGAATCTGCTGATCCAAACTCAGCATTCTCGTCCAGATCCAATAACTCATGGAATCCTTCTACTGCTGCTTTTGCTTGTTCGAGTGTTTTGATGACCATTATCTTATCCTATTCCTTTAGTAGACCATCATCGTTTTGCTATGACAATACGGACATTTTGAATTTACTGGTTTAATTCCAACAACAAATTCATGCTCATTACTACCTTTTCTGCAAGTCAGACAAGTAGCTCTAGTCTTATATGTCTCTACCGGCTTTGCCGCGAGAACATCGTCAACGCCTTGTTTGACTTTCTTGAGAGTTTCTTTAACTCCAGCATTCTTGCCGATGTTATACCAAAGTATAGAGGAACTGATGATCGAAGCTATAACTATTCCTATATGCATGATTCTACCCTTTCAACTCTATTATGATTGTTTTCTTTTTCGGGAACTATACCAACAAATCGTCAATCGGGATATCGGTAAGCAACTCCGCTCCACCCTCTTTGATAGGATCTCCAACATAATCAGCATCTTCGTCAGAGCATATCGCTGGACCAATCTGAGACTTACGCTTGATCGGTTTGAGACTGTAGATCGTGACAGGGAGATCCAAATCACACCAACACTCTTTGATAAGTTCTTCGATGAAATTCCAATCGCCGCCCGCTAAATCAGAACCGAACGCTGGAGCATGTATCTCAGAACCCCAAGCAGCAGCCATATCGCCTACAAATCTGAGACAATCTACCAAAGCAGTATATCTAACAGGAGGACGACCAGCAGCATCATGACCGCAAGTATGTTGACCGATCATATTGATAATAACCAATCGAGAATCAATGAAGATTCTCTGACAACGACCTAAAACGCGGTCCATTGTCCAACTGATATACTCTTCTCTTGCTTTGGGATAATGTTTAGCTAGAGGCATGACGAACCCAGCACCCCACGCTCCAATGTCATTGCATACGTGAGGTACGATTATGCGACTCTCACTCTCCGCTATCAGCGGAAACATATCGCCAACTATGTATTTAATCTTTGTCATTATGCGCTCCCAAATCTAAAAGATCCAAAACAATCGAACTCATCGCTAAAGAAGAAACCAAGATCATCTAGCTCTTTCTTGTCTTCTTCTGATACGTCCTCAAACCTAATCGACGGATCGATCAGCAATATGTCATGAACGCAACATGTAGGACAACGAGTATTGTTGTATTTCAAAAATATCTGTAAAGCTTTAATCAAATCTTCCATTTTGTTCTACCTTTCAACTGTATTACAAATGATTATTTAATCGGGAAACTAACCACTGGAGCAAGGGACTCCCTCAAGTCCCTTGCCTACCAGATCTTATGCTGACATCGCTTCGGCTACTTCTGCAACAGCTTTCAAAGCGTTAGTCTTGAATCTTGCGTTTGCTCCGAACAATACGCTTTCCATTCTCGCTTCAGCTTTCGCATCAGTATTCTTGCCCTTGTAGCCGCTCTCGTGGTCTACATGCTGCGTAATCGCGTTGAATGCAGCCCAAGCAGTTCCTCGAACGCCATCGATATTCTGCGGATCATCAGTAAACGCAGCCATAATCGACGCTCTTGCTTTCGCTCTTCGAGTATCGTTCTTACCCTTCTCTCTCGGAATAAGAAGTTTGGTCAAAGCTTCCAACTGTTCGATATCGAACGCAACTTCAGTAAGCCTCTGAGCTTTCTCGTGGAACCTATTGAACTTATCTTTGGCAGTCATGATGCATTTTTTAGCATCAGCAAGCTTGTCAAAGATGTTACCCTTATGACGAATGCTCAAGCCTTTTGACTCGTTAGCAGTCGCAAGCGAAAGAGTATTCCAGCAAACTACTCTAACTGAAGTAGGCATAACTCTTACCGCTCTCGAACCATCATGAGCAGTTGTAAAGAGTATGTACTGTTCGAGCTTGTCGCCAGCTACGACTTCAAACTCTTGCGGCATTTTGGCAAGCATCCAAACGAACTTACCGCCCTTAAGACTTCCAGCCGATTCGTACTTGACGATTCCATCCATGTGAAGCTGATCGACAAAATCGAACGCTTCTTTGTTCTGTACAACTTTGTACTTTTCGGAAACGTTTCCGAGATGGAACTGGTTGTCGGATCGGATGTTAGCCAACTGTCCAGGGATCTGCTGATGGACTGTTATGGGCTTTCCATCTACTTCTTCAACGCGATGGATGAAGATAGGATGCTGTTCGACAAGCCAATCGATCTGAGCAGCTTTCTGTATCTCTTCGCTGGTCATGGCATGATCTGAACATTTGTAGCCTCTGTCCCACCAAGGGGGCTTGCGATTGAAAGCAGCTTCCCTTGATCCGTCCGCTCGTTGTGTTACAAAATCGCTCATTGTTTCGTCCTTTCGACTTAGGTTAATGAATCGTTTGTTTCTTCATCTCTATTGTAAACGATTAAATAATCGGGAAAACAAACGGTCATTTAGTTCTAGAATTGATAACCCCGCCATATAACAGGGTTTATATTAAAAGCCGCTCGGAAGGGGTGGTATTTCAAGGGCGATGAGCGTTACATCTCCCACCTATCCTGCACGCTTCCCAAGCCTCTGGATCCTAGAGACAGCGGCTAATTATGAACACCAAAACAACTTAGGACCATCAATGATCTTATTTTCAATAAAGATATCTTCGAGTTCGTTATAACTAGCGTTAATTTGATCGTCCATATCCGTATAACGCAAAATAGCTTCTTCTACTCTCGAATAATCCATTCCATCTATGACTACATTTTGTAGCATAAACGTAATTTCATCTTCTGTTTTGCCATGCGTTGATAAAACATGGTCTATATCGTGATCTGTCATTTCCCATGCATTACTCATTTTTCGTCTCCAGTACAAAGTTTTCACGCTCTTGAAAGATGAGTTTTTCACCGTTCTTAGCGAAATGATTGTTGAAAATGAATACGATATCATCTGCTGGCATAGCAGCGATACGATCTTTAAACAGGTCTAATACATTACCTGTATCCATTGGTATTTCTTTTCTAACCATTTATTTCATCCTTTCAAGTATATTATGATTAGTTTCTTTTTCGGGAAATTTAAGCCAAACGCTGCGGTAAAAGGTGCTTGAATCCCTTTTTTCGATTACGTAACTCCATGATACGCTTATACCTACGTACCTTATAGCTGGAGCCATGCAGTATGATGACAGGGTTCTTTTTGTCGCCGCCATTAGCGAAACCATTACAGCTTAAACAGTTATCGCATGTAGCCTTACCGTCAAGAGCCGGACAATAATATTCGTCCTCTAGTAACTCTTCACCCTCCAAAATGATACGGAAAGTGCGGAAACCAAGCTTTTTAGCACGCTGTGCTTCAGCTATGGAGTCTACAGAAGCCATGCAATAATTGGAAAGATGTTGGTTTGCTTTAAACTTCCATTGGTGAGTATAACCAGTAATACCTTTTATACTGTTAATTAAAAGTTTCCATACATCATGTGGTACTGCGGCAGGGTCACCATATGAACCTATTCGTAATGTTCGATCTTTAATATCACGAATAACGTTAACGTCCATCCATGGATATGAGCCACGCTTGTAGGCGTTGTAAACGTTGTAGGGACTATGCCCAAGATTTACGTAACAGGTTCCCCACGTTCTGTGCTTGCAATCGCCACAGATAGATACATCTGCACCTTGATTTGCAGCATCGCAGGGGGGCGTGTTCTGTAAAAGTATCCAAGACTGTAACATAGTACCAGTCTTACGATTGTCGGTACGTTTCAGTCCGGTGACGATAACCACAATCGGTTGACCGTCTATTTCACTCGGACCTTCATACACGATTACGCCATTCGGTTTAGCCATTTTAATTGCCCTTTCAGACCTATTATGAATGGTTATTTAATCGGGTGAATTGTTAGAAACGCTCGTTGGCTATTTCCGTAATCTTTTTATTCCATTTTTCTCCGACTATTTTGAGAAAATGTTTGTACGGAGCAATGACCAACGGATGATCTTTCTTCTTAAGCATATGCCAATCAAACTCACCGTCGCCTTCAACCTTAAAGACAATTTTAGTCTTACATTGTCTCTTCAACCATCGATCAGTTTCCCATTTTGTGAGAAGCTTATCAATGTACTGATCGTCCTTCTCGAAGTCAAACTCACAAGGCTGTTCATTGCAAAAAACTTGAAAAGCCTTTCGTACTTCATGAGAATCGAAGTAGTAGAAGTGGCTACCTCCACAACCTCTGTTCTCAACTGTACCGCTCTTCTTTCCATCAATATAGACGGAAGCTGAAAAACAGGTAGTTTCTGCGGACATGTCGGGATGGATTTTTACGTTCTTGAGTTCTACTTTCATTATTCGTCCTTTCGACGCTATTATGATTGTTTTCTTTTTCGGGAAAATTATTCGTCGGCTTGTAATCTCTTGGTATCTAACCAATACTGCATACGACTAATCATCTCTGCAACTTGTTCTCTGTTTAAATGATGATTGTCGCCGACCCAGAGATAGCTACTACCGGGATTATCCATCGAATCTTCATAATCTCCGATAGCAGAACTCTCCTGCAATAACAGACATTGTACATTTTCCGGTTCTTGCGGAGGATATTTTGCGTGTTCTACTCGAACAAATCCACGACCTGTTGCTTTTGATTTCATGATTCGTCCTTTCAGTACTATTACGTTTGTTTTTTTATTCGGGAATTGCTTTAGAAACGATATCTCTAATCTGTCTCAACGCAGCTTCAGCCTTACCAGGAACGACCAACTCGCTCGAAGATAGATCTCCATAATGCATCTCTAAACATCTAACTAACAATGCTTTAATCTCTTCCTCTCGCGGAGAATAAGGCAAGGGAGAACTATTGTAAAGCTCTTCAAGAGCCTTTTCCTTCTCAACGAAAAAGGCTTTAACTCTTTCCATGGGCCATTTGCCCTCTCGAATAGCTCTGAGACGCTCCTTGTCCTGCTGAAGATCCATATCTCCAGTAGTTAATAATTGCTCTACTTCGCCGATAAGCCTGACAACGTTGTAAGCGAATTTGGTGTCATAACCGTGAGCTTCAATAAGTGCTACCCTCTTACCTACAGCAGTCTTGTGCTCCATCTTGTTCAACTGTGAGTAAGCATAACCTTTAAACTTATGCCAACATAGTTTACTTAAAAAGAGATGACGACTTTCTCTTACGAGATTGCCAATAACTGTAGAATGTAAAACGCAATTGACAGGGACAAAGAGAAGATCGATCATGTTGGGATTCATGCCCATGCAAAGATCAAAGAAATTAACGATACTATAAACCGTAATATCGTACTCTTTACCTCGATAGTCAATATGGTGCTTCTGCCAAGGGACTCTAGGCTTTCTAGGCTTACCAAACCCGTGGATATAACCATCTAGGTGAGGAAAGATTTCAGTTTTAGTAGGAATATAGAAACCAACTACGTCCCAATCAGAGACCTCTCCAGCAACGCCATAAGCTGTTGACCCGGTAAGGACTTCATAGCACATGTTATTTGGAATGAATTTGGGAATTCCTTTTAACTCTCCAGCATCATATAACTGTTTTACAATTGATGAACTCATGATAGTCCTCTCAAATATATAAATCTATTGTACCATTTTTGTCATCATACTTACATGCTCTCATACCTTCAGGAACCCTACCTCTATCTTCTCTAGTCCCTTTAACAACTATATGACCGGGGATTCCTGCCCCACCAGATCGATTCTCTAATCGTCCTTGAACCATTTTGAGTCTACCATTCGGTGCAAGGATGTAGTAAGGAGCAAATACTCTATACGCTTGACGGTAACTGTTGGGAACTGAACTACGGTAACTTTTGGCGCTGATTACTGTAAACCCAGCAGCTTCCAACTTCTTGATAGCCTTTTTAAGTTGAACCCTTGCTCCAGTTCCAACTGCATGTGTATACTCTGACAACTTCATTGTCTTTCCCTTTCGGTGCTATTGTAAATGAAAAAGAAAACGGGTGAATCGATATCACCCGTCTTCCCTTTCCTCTCTCCTCGGCGGCGACTGTATGTTACTCAATCGATATAGACGACTCAGTACCAAAGGTTGCGAATTCCAATTTGAACCTGGACGGTAGAGTTTCAAATGCTTCGTCAAGAGTTCCCTTGCTAATACGAAGACAATTGTCTTTATCAACAATTAGCATGGTAGAAACGCTCTGCGGCATACCGTCTCTAGTAATGACGAGTCGTTCTTCATCTGAGGGTTCTACGTCTATGAAAACATGATCGCCTTTCTTAACTCCCAACTTGCGAAGCAAAGAGGCTCTTACGCAAAGCCTACCTCGCTGATCGACAGCGACCTTACCGTCATCGACAACTGGAGCGACAAATGCCGGAGTCGGAGGCGAGAGCGAAACGGTGCCAGTCGGTGCCGCAGCAGGCGAAGCTCCGCGATGCTCGTCCTTGTCGTAGTTGTTAGCGTCTTTGGCAAGAGGATGGAAAATGTTGAATTCGCCATTCAAAGTGATATCATAATCATCGAACATGGTCGTTTTCAAGAGACCATTAACGTATTCTCTTACGCCACCATAACCGTAATGCTTGACCGTGAGACCATCTCTTCGAGCCAAAGTCGTTACATCATGAAGAGAGAACATCGATTCGTCCTCAATCAGTGCTTCAACAATTCGTCTTACGCCATCTTCTGTAATCTGATCCATTTTGTTTACCCTTTCAAGGTTAAGTTCAACTCTATTGTATTTGTTTTATTTTTCGGGAAAATTAAATATGCAGATCGACAGCTACTGCAACGCAATTTTTATTGGCTTTCAACAGATCGACAGCCTTTTCGTCCCAGTTGTCATCTTCATTTGAGGTACAAGCCCACCATCCCATGTCAGCACTCTTATTCCATACTCCATCAAGAGTAACGATAGCGAAAGGAATGAAAGGTTTCTCATCTTCGAGCATACTTTCAACTGTTCTCATGTTATGCTCTAATTGTCGATAATGTTCTCCGAAATTGAATCCACCATCTTCTGATTCTCTTGCTTCGCCGGAAATACAACCATCCCATCGTCCACCTATATCGTACCAATCCCATTTAGAATTAGGATTGTAGGTAGTAAGCCTTGAGCCAGTTCCGTTACAATCTTCGCAATCGGCAACAGCGGATTTGATGCCAATATGTTTTTCTTTCAGATCTTGCTCATATTCATTAATAGGTTTTATAAACTCTTTCCATGCAGCATCTCTTTCATTCGTTAATCTATCCAACTCGTCTCGACAAGATTCATCATCTTGTATTTGATCTATAAGTTTAGAGAGTTGTTCATGCAACTTTTCATTTTGCTTTCGAAACTCTTTTCTTATAGTACCCCAATCCCCAAATCTATCTGCAACTTTTTTATCAATTTCTTTTCTAGCTTCCATACCAACACAATAGCATTCTGTCTGGTAAGGAGCGACTTCGATTGATTCATCATACGGAGCTAACAATCTGTCAACTTCCGAACGAATTGTTGCAGGGTCTTGAGAATCAACTAATACTAATGCACAAAAATGACTCATAATTTTATCCTTTGTTTCAATGTTAATCTTTTCTATTCTTCCTCATCCTCGGCACAGTCAGACAAGAATTTATCATTGTCCGGCAAATCGTCTAAAGACCAACTTGCTTTCAACGGAGGCGGGCTATACTCTTCTCCCTCTTTGTTAAGGAAAGCGAATCGTTCGCCTTCAGTCAAAGGGGTTTTGTTGAATCCGGCATAACACTCGAACCTGTTTTTATCAAGGTCAATAAGCCATACCCACTCGCAAAACAGTCCATCGCCAGCGAATTCAACATCGCTTTTTAACTCGACAGGTTCAGTGCTATCTGCGATAAAACGCAAAATATCTGCACCCATATCTCGACTAAATTGCGGATATTTGATTTTGAATTTGTCGGATTGCTCCATAGTTAACCAGCCATCAGTAGAGCCTATACTCTTTGTAAACTCATTGACCGCTTCTTTGTCAACAGTAATGCAAGCGTCTAAACGCTCAACAAACTGATTGCGATTCCAATCTCGAAGAAACTCAAGACAAACCGAACCTTGACCGTCAGGATATCCATCCCATTGACCGTATTGTGCGACTTTGAATTCGCCATCTTTGACTACGCATGTTAAATGTCTAGTTCCCATTGTTCATCCTTTCAACTCTATTGTATTTATTTATTTTTTCGGGAAAATCTATTCTAACATCTTATGCCACCTTCCAAAGTATTTCACTCTTCTCGTCAATTCTACGAAGTCTGGGCTGGAACGGTTTGCCATCGCAAGTCAAGAATAAATATTCAAGCTCGATCCAAACCTCTTTGCCAGCTTTAATTAGCTGATTGTATTTATCAACATAACCAACCGAAGTCGCAGAGATACCGCTAACAGAACCGTTAGCATTTTTGATCTGGAACGATCCTTTTTGCTTGCCAGCTACATGACCAACAACCTGTAACTTAGCCTCTTTCCAATCCTTCAACTTGTAACTTGTACCGCCAAGGAGAGACTTGAATACGAGACCTTCAACTCCATGCTTCTTGACCCAACGCCAAGCTTTACCGAAGTCATCCCATCGGAACGGAATCTTAAGATGCGTCAAGCCTTTATTAGACTTTAACATACGTTTCAGTTCTCTACGTTTTGCTTCGGGGTCATCATCAATATCCAATGCATCAAACGCATAGAAATTGGCATTTTGCCAAGTTTGACTGTTGAGATCAAGAACATTACCGAACGGGATAGCGACCTCGCCTTGTACATCTCGACCAAGCAACTGTAGATCTTTGACGATATGAGGAAAACGATCATTGCGGATACAACCTCTTTCGCTAACGAGTTCTCCGGTTGAGTTGGTCCATTTCATGCAAGTACCATCGATCTTACTTTCCATCAAGTAAGAACCGTTGTTTAGGTGCTTTGCTTCGTCGTAGGTTATCTCTTTAAAGTTTGGCATAACTATTATCCTTTCGACTCTATTATGATTACCAAATTAATCGGGTGAATTGTTATTCGAGCATGGTAGACTTCTAGAGCAAGTTCTTTGTATTCCTTGAAATCGGGAACCCGAACTTGTGTCTTGGGATCATAAGGAGTTACCCACTTACGTTCTGGGTTCAATCACTATTAACAAACTGCTTATCCTTGTAATAATATCTCTGGATTGAATGTCGCACGAATATCAAGTACTTCTCTAAGCGTTATTTCTCTTCCAACTCTGTCAGAAGGACATTCTTCCAACATTTCTTGTACATCATCTATGTTAGCTCCCAAGTACTCTAATGCAAAATCTATCACAGCTTTTTGTCTAGGGCTTAAATGAATATCCATTAGAAGTACCTCACTTGGACGAATCCAGAACCGTGATAAATACTGGGAACATAGATTTCTTCTCCACGATCCTCATTCATGAGATCTTCAACAACATCATTGATATACTGATCATCCTCTTCTTCAAGGTAATCGCTATCAAGATGAAAATCTCTGACAAGACTAGGAAGCTCAGTCGCAACCGCTTTCCTTAAAGCCTCATCAGTCTTGGCTTGAAGGAGCTTTTGCTCATGAATGCCTTCTGCGTCATCTATGACTACTGTTATTACTGCTACTTTCATGGTTCTATCCTTTCAACTCTATTATGTTTGTTTTTATTTTCGGGATTTTTCAATCGCTTCTACGATACCATTCAATCCGACATGGATTATCATACCGAACAGAAATACAGCCCAACCAACATGAGAATTATCAGCCGCTGCTGCTGCATGTAATCCAGCGACTATCGCAAACAAAAAAGTTGATAAATACATAATTATTTCCCACAAAGAGTTTTGATAAAGATCCCGATGCCGCCAAAAACGAGGATCAAGATGAAGATCGCAGCTACAAGAGCTAACGGACCCCAAAGCGGTGCTGTGATCCACCACCAACTCCAGTTAATAACCTCGCAAAGTTTGAGGATGAGGAAGACAATAAATACTGCTCCACCACCAAGTCCTATACCGTTAACATTTACCTGCGCTTCTGCCATTTCAAGACCTACCTTTCAAGCATATTACGATTGTTTAATTTTTCGGGATTTATCTTCGACCTGGACGTTCAACGCGCAAGTCATTCTCTGACAATTCGTTCCATGCTATACCACTGTCATTTTCAAATTCATCGATATCTCCTCTAATCTTATACATATCTCCCTCTTTACATAGAATAGGATTAGGGATAGAGAACCAAAAGTGTAAACAAGCCAAGACAGCAGGACTCGTGACCTCTGGATGCTGTTCCTGTATTTCTGCTGGCAACGTGAATCTATTAAAATTCTCTCCACGCTCTTGCATAGCGACGATTGCTTTTACAACCAAATCATACTGAGAATCAGAACAATAGATTGTATCAGTCGGTGTTACTTCTTGCAATCGAATGAAACTCTTATCAACTATGACAGAAAAGTGCTTTGGAAAAGCTTCACGCTTTTTGACAAAGAACTGGTTGATTGTTCCCAATCCTGCCATAACAGCTTGTATCTCATCAGGGGAGACAAGACCAGTAAATCCTTCGACGGTCCTTTTAATGTTCCCTATAGCGTCTTTTACGTCTTTTACGTTCATTTTATATTCCTATATACGTTACGATTAATGCTCCAACGCCCCAAACAAGCAACGCTCCAAGTGCCAAGCTTAAGTTAAGAGCAAGTACTCTGCCAGTAAGACTTTTTACATCTTTGTCTTTGTGATATCCTTCTTTGCCAAAATTGGTAAGGAAAAAGAGCAAAATCATAAGCCCAACTGCGTGAGCTTTACTTATAGCCGCAAGTCCGAGCGGGACAACGAACCATAACCAAAGGTCAGCAATGACAAATCCAGCCAACATATATATAGGAATCAACAGACCGAAACCTAAGATTATGCCGAAGAAGACATCGATTGCTACGAGTCCAGGTTTCGGCTTCTCTGCATCGATGATCCCATCAATAATATCTTTGTACTTTTTTTCATCTGACATTTGTTCTACCTTTCAATTGTATTACGTTTGTTTTATTATTCGGGAAATTAATACTTGAACTCGCATAGATATGTCAAGTTCGCTTGATTCGTTTTGTAGACAATGCATTCGTCGTTCTGTACGCCGCTCTTACCGCCAACAGCATGTACAGAATCATGACCTCGAACTGGATAACTCGCGTTCCAAGCTCCACCTCTAACAGGAACGAACGCTTTACCCATCGCTACGTCAGCCAAGAACATAAAGATTCTTTGCGTTCCCTTCTGACCCCAAAAGCCAGTAGCATAATTCAAGCTCTTAGTCGAACTCGGAGCAAAGTACAAGCCATCGCCCCACATTCTGCCAGTACAATGCGGAGAACTTGCAGGCGGAATAACCAAGCCTACCTTAAGAATCGAAAGTACGTTAGTCGCATTAGTTCCATGCCAATACTCATTGACATTGTTAAGCTTCTTGCCAACAGTCTTAAAAGCTTTGGTCATCTGCTCGATGTCAACAGACCAAGCTTGAACCAACTTCATGCGATTAGCATCGTAATGGTTCCTATTCGCCGTAGCTCTAAACTTATCTTTGATCCTATCAGTAACCCTTTTGTTACTAATAAGTTCCAACTTAGTTTCAAAGACTTTAGGAGCCTTAGCTGTCTTTGCTTTTCCTTTAGTCGGAGTAGCAGTAGCAGCGAGATAAGATGCATCAAGAGCATCAAGAATAGCATTCTGTTTTTGTACTGCTTGTACGTTAGGAAAGACAGATTCAAATGTCCATCGCATTCCTACATTCTGAGGAACAATTGTCATAAACCTTTCTACGTTAGTCTTGAACTTTCTCTTTGACCAATCCCCTTTTGCTACTTCATCAGCAATAGCGATAAGCAATGTTCTTGCTTCAGAGACAGCGTTAGGGAGAATGATACCTAAAGGAGTTGCAAACATTCCTTTAGCAGCGTTCCATGTTACTTGACCGCCAGTTGCATCGCTAATTGCATGTCTGTTAACATCTGTAAGCCAATCAATTAGTTTAGCAGTTGCAGGCGAGGAATGCTGAATTTGATCTTTAGCGATAGCCTTAAGACTTGCTTTGCCAAGGTCTTTGCCAGCAGAAGGAGAAATATTCGCTCCAACATCGCTATCGATAGCTTTAATCTCAGTATAAGGCTCGTACTGTTGAGTCTTTTTGTTCTTCTTGCCTCTTTGTTTTTCTTTCATCTTCTTTAACATGAAAGCTTTACCAACGCAACGATGAACACCTTGTTGAGACGTTTTACCAACTCTACCGAAATTGACATGAACATCGTCTGAATCGTAAAGAGTTACGGTCCAGTACTTGTTATGGTTTGTATCCCCAGTAGCGCACATAAGCTTATGTCGCTCTACTATGTTACCGTTAGGAGTTCCATTCTTCTCTATAGCCATTACTTCATCCTTTTAAAAGATTTTAATCCATCTCTATTCTAATTGAATTAAAAATCGGGAAATTACAAAGCCATCCCAATAGCAATACCAATAAGAACTCCAACAGCTAGGACTCCAGCTATAATGTTTTTACGGTGGCTTCTATCATGGTGGTTTACCTTTCACCCCTACATGTACATCATAATTAATAACTTATTCTTATGCGGTCCAATCGTGACCACAACCATTACAGTGATAGTCACGCTCGGTGGTGTCGGTGGGTTTCGGCTTGAATTCTTCGCCCTTGATGTCATATGTGTGGGCTGAACCACATTCAGGACACAGAGGGTTAAGTGATTCACTTTCAAATTTTGCTTTGTTTTGTTCTACGAGGTGGAAGTTCCCCATAGCACGGACTTTAGCGATTTCATCATGTTCGCGGTAACAGGCTCCTACGTATACAACTCCATCCTTGACAACATAATAAGGAGTTTTAACGTATTCGCGCATCCACTCCCACCATCCTTGCAGTTGCCCTGATTCGCTTTTACGATAGACGCGGACATAACGACCAGCCCCATGCTTTACCAAACGACTTCTCCCGTAACCATAGTTAGTTCCACCATGATCCATAGGAAATGCTTGAGGTACGTCTTTAGGTTCGTAATATCTCCCACCATCCTTTTCAACTATAGGACATGCATCAATACGAACAATTACGACATACCATTCTTTAACGGGTCTGCCATCTAAATCGACATCTCCGTCAAGAGCAAGACGATAACCGTAAGTATTGCTTCTTCTACATTTTATACCATCATGTATCATATCTTATCCTTTGTCCCTATTCTAATTGAGAAAATAATCGGGAAAATCGCTCACCGACCAGATCCAAACCAAAACCCTCCCTAACAAAATGTTCTGCATTCCGAACTTTTTTCTTGACTTCATCTGGGTGCTCGTATACATATAACATGACCCCGCCCAACTCCTCAACAGAGATCTCTGCCCATCTCCTATTCATAAACTGAGGGATACGATCCATATCCTCCTTAATAATAATACGTTCCGGCTTCAAAAGAAATGCAGTATCATTATTGGCAAAATCAGTACAACCAGAATAATCTGTAACAATTACAGGAAGACCCAGAGCCATTGCTTGAAGAGCCGGTAGACCAAACCCTTCCCCTTTAGTAGGTAAGACTAGACAGTCAAATGATTTAATGAACCCTGTCATATTATTCTCATTGATCTTTCGGTGCTCTATTAAGATATTGTTTGTTAGTTTACGAACGGTCCTTTCAGCTTTGTTAGGTTTATCTGTTTTGATGACTAATTCTACGTGTTCGTTGTTCGAGAACATAGAACACCACGCTTTTAATAGCTCTTCGTAGCCCTTTCTCTTTCTCCAAGCACCTATGAATAGGAATCTAAACTTACTGTTTGTTTGTTTCGGTGCTATGTTCGAGTTATATTTGCTCAGATCGAGACAGTGAGGGATTAAATAGATTGGGCGGGTAACGCCTGCATTTTTAAAGATCTCTTGGCAGAAGGTACTTGGGACGATCACAGCGTCATTCTGGTTGAGGATCTTAACCCAATGTCTGGGAGGATCATAAGTCTCGAAGGTTGCTACTCCAATAGTTGTTTTGTTTTTTCTTCTACGTCTTTGCATTGGAGGAATACAATGATAGATTTGAATTGCTTCTGGGTCTTCTTCTTTTTTTGCGAATTTTCTAAAGAGGGATAAATTGTCTCCAGCTACATCGATTCGGTGCTGCGAGTCAAGAGTTTGTATTCTTAAGTTATGGTTTTTTAGTGCTAGGATATAGTTCTTAGCTGCTATAGCATAACCATTAAGAGATCCAAAGCAAATGTATTCGATGTTCATACATCTTTATCGGGTTCCCCAACAAATAAAATGATAGATAAAGAACGGGATGATCGGCCAGACGATGATTCCATAGAAAATCGGTGTTACATCTTTAGCAAACAAATGTACAATACGAACGCCAAAAGCAAAGAGAGCTACGATCAAACAAGTCATAATAGAATCTATGAGAACTGGCTCTCCTACTTCGTTTCCAGTACCAGGCTCAATAATAATCCCTTGCTCTTCAGCCTTTTCTCGTGCTACAGCATTAGCGGTTGAATTAGCTACGTGCTGTCTGATAGGGAAGAATGAACAACAGAGGATACTCATTAGGAAAAAAGCACAGCCAGCCTCGAAGAAAGAGACTCCTTCTTTGGCTCTGGAGAAGTATTGAACAGATTCTCCTAAGTATTTAAACGCAAAATAAAATACGCCTAAAAGAATCAGAATGTCAATCGTTTGTTCCATTTTTCGCTTTCAAGTATATTACATTTGTTTTTAAATTCGGGAAATTAGGCTACCGCGTTCAAGTAAACTCGATCAGGTTCTCCATCTTTTTCAAGAACCCAAACCGATAATGTTCCATCGTTAGGATCTGCTACTATCTTAGCATAAACTCCATGACAAGGAAGTACAGGACTTCTCTTGTGAGTACAATTGTCCATGCCTCTGTCAACGATGTAAACAGAACCAAACATAGTAAGCCTACCATCACCGTCAAAATTATGATCGAGAGGCTTACAGTTCTTTACTAACTTAGCAACAGTTATTTTCTCTTCAGCTTCCAACTGGAGAGTATACTTCTTTGTCGCTTTATTCTTGCGTGAAAAATCTTCAGCCTTCTCGTCTTGCTCTTCATCGTCGTAAGCATCAGACGGATCGAACTTGATCTTCATAGGTTTCTTGGGACCAGCGTTCTTACTCTTCAGGAACTCATATCCGCAACTCTTACATTTGAGAGTTCGAACGCCCATTCCACCTTCACCACATTCTGGACATACTTTACAAGGCATCTTTTATTTCCTTTCTATTGCTTAAAAGGTTTGTTTCTACTATAAACGTTTCGCCAACCATAACATGTTACAGCTCTACGACGAACCCATTCTTTACGATAAGCTTCTCTTACGTCTGGGTGCGTGGCAGATAACTTCAACTTGTCACAAACATATCTCATTACTTCTTTTCTGGCTCTTTCTAACTGAGTCATGCTCGGTTTAGTACCAGCAACCTGAGCCTCAGAAAGCATAACTCGATACTTCTTAATCTTTCGTATCTCTTCTTCATTCAACCCAGTCTCGTTTTTGAGACGACGCATTACTTTCCCCTCGGCTTTGTTCATTATATGTTCGCCTGGTTTAGCAAGACGTTTTCTTTTTCTACGAGTATCTTCATAATACATAATTCTTACCTTTCAAAAAAATAGGCACGCTGAATGATTGGCAACTCACTGTTTAACACGGACAATCATCCAACGTGCCGCTTGGACACATGTATTACGTTTGAAAAATAAATCGGGAAAAAGGTACGGCTGGGATTGGGCAGTTACGACCATACTCGCACTTACCTTCGGACTACAGCAATGGATCGCCTTCCCAACTACCGGGTATTTCGTACCTTAATCCCTAATTAGCGTAGCTGGACCTTTATGCCGCTCCATGTCAATCCATGGTTTACTCCGAGACCGCATCGGTTCAGCGAACCCAATCCCTTCCTCAGATCGGCGAAGCACTAAGGCAAGTTTGCAATTCTTGTACCCTTAGTCCAGCTTCCTTCGTTTTTTACGCTAACTCTGGCACTGGATCAGATGTTACCTTGACCCAATGTCCTACATGCACTCCTTCAGTCATCTTCGTATAACCAGGGCGAGGACGACCTCTACCCTTGCTTTCACGGTTAAGGACATCACCCCCTTCGTTAACGTCAATATATTCAACCACTTGACGTTTTTCAATCTCTACGGGGTGAACGATAAAATCGCCATTGTCCTGTCTTGCCGCTCCACGCGGTGGTCTTCCACGACCCTTGGGAATTCTCCCAGTCTCTTTTCCATTCTCATCTACATAAATCAACTCTGCCATGACATTTCTCCTAAATATTGTTTATAAATCTTTGGCAAACAATATTATACCATAATTAATGTCACAAATCAAATCTATCTTCAGCAGAACTTTCATTGAAACCCTCAAGAACATTACCTACAGGTCTAAATGCCTCAAACAAAGCATTTCGGACGTTCTTAGACTTAGACTCAGGAACTTTGTAAACATCAATCAAGAAATTCCTTTTTCTGCAAGCGAAAACAAATCCTCTTGCTACTTTAGAATACTTGTTCAGTTCTCCAGCCTTGAGTTTAAGACCCAACTCTTTATCAGACAAATCGATAGTATCTTCGTATATACGAATAATCTCATCGATATACTTATAAAACTCAACCAAAAGCAATGACCTGATCTTATCAAAGTCTCTCTGATGCTCTTCAGTAAGATCTACTCTGATAACATCTAAGTCATCCAAGTTACGCATCATGTCCCAGATAGCCAAAGGAGTACAGTTAGAAATCAAACGATGAATACGACAATATTCACTCCCTTTAATCTTTATACGATAACCATTAGAGAACCTTACAACGAACCCTTCGTTGTCGGAATCAAGCGTTTCAGCCGCTACAAGCATATCATCTAACGAAACATAATTTTCTTCTTTTGATTTTATAAAACCAATAGCAGTCGTTTCGGCAATAACTTCATCACGAGTGAGTTCTATCCCTGAATCAAGATGATATCCACTTAATAAAACTAAACCTGAAAAAGAATACGATACAACTATCTTATTCCAAGGTACAATAATTTCTGTTAAATAAGTTATGTTGGGGTCCATGTCATCTAAAGAAGCATACTTATTTAAATAGTCTGTTGCCCAAACAGCTTGTTCTGATTGAAAGGAACCTTTAGTCGCAACTTGCCATTTGCCTTCATTAAAAAAACAAATTCCTAATGAACCATCATATTTAGTAAATGCTCTAAAACCTAGATTAGGGAGCTTAGTAGAAACTTCTCCGTAATTCCAAAATTTGGGAAAAGCTAATCCCACAATCTTTTTATGCTGAAAATGAGGACAAAGAATTAGACCTCTAGCAGCAACAGTGAATTTATCCCACGCCCCTTCGTAAACACAAGATTTAGAGTAAGAAAATATTTCCAAACCTCTATGTTTCTGTATATTTATAAGCCCGCTCTCCACACGTTTCATAAGTCCTTTGTATAATTTATCAAAAGACATCGTAGTCGCTGGATGAGCCAAATCTTTATTTTTTCTTTTTAATATATTCATTTTTAAACAAACCTTCCTAATTTGTTTCGTGCTCTATCATTTTGTCCATCTTTTTCATAGTACTCAATACCGTTCTTGGCAAATACGGCTTCTAGTCTATCCCATTTAAGTTCCATTTTGGGGATATCTATATTTCTAATTTTATTATAAAACCTCATTGTTCTTGGACCACCTAATCTAAAACTAAAACAATTAGTAGATCCAATTTTATTAACACATGCGGTTTTACGAGCTTTTCTCATTCTAGGAACTAAAGCATCGATATTATCTTTAACCCATTCTAATATGTCTTTAGTTCCTGACCAAGTTATAATCGGACTAAGTTTTTTCTTTTTTCCGTTTTTATATACACCAACAGAGCCATCTCCATCAATAAGCCCAGCAATAAATGATAACCTCATATCAATATTATCTATATTAGGTGCTTTTAAAGTTAAAGATTTCTTTTTGGTAATTTTGAAATTATCATATAAATCATTGACCCATTGACAACATGTCACAGTAAAAGAATATGTATCTCGTCCTTTTGTTTTATACGGTCCAAGCAGAGGTCCAGTATAATCTACATAATCTTTAAACCTATCAAGATATTTCTTTTTATCACAAGATTGAGTTATAGAAACAACTCTATCATTCTTGACACAGCCATCAGAAGCTAAAAATCCAGCATAATAACAAGATGCTAGATTATACTCACTAAAAAACGCTTCATTTATACGATATTTTTTCTTAAATTGTCCGGTATTTGTTTCCATAGTTATATATATTAGGAAACGGCGAACAATCCTTTATTTTATTCTATCCTTTCGGTTTAGGATCTGCAATCCATTTAAAAACTTCATCGATATCAACACCTTGTCGATCATAACTATGAGTTAATTCGTTCTCAACTTCAACATATCGCATACATCTATACTTACCTAGCGATCCTTTGAGTACAACTAATACTTGACTTTTCGCAGCATCTTCTACTACATATTGAACTTCTAAGCCAAGTTCGAGAGGTTCTCTATAAACTTCGAGACGAGACTTTACAGGATTGAGACCTTTAAACAATGTCCCATCCTCATGAGTCCATTCCAATTCATCAAGATCCCATCCCTTATCTGCTGCAACAGAATCTATCAAATGACAATAAACTTTACACATCGAGTTGCTTGTACCAAGAATATAACGATACTTTCGTGCAATTAGATTCTCAGGAGTAATTGCAAGGAGCGGTTTAGATTCTTTTTTCTTTGCCATTTTTATTTAACCTTTCAGACCTATTACGTTTGATTCAATAATCGGGAACTGGATCGATGGGCTTCACCTACCTCATCGTGAGGAGCTAATTTGATAATAAGGATTGTTATCTCCAAGAAGCTCCAAGTTATTGCACCGCAAGGCAACTATGACCTCGCTAATACTTCCGCGACTAAAGGTCTCATCTCAGCGATGAAACGACCTTGACTATATCGAACCTTAGCACAATCCAACTTGTCAAAGATCTCTCGCTGCATCACTATCATCTCTGCCTTGTTGACAGCAAAACTGTCCTTGGCAGGATACAATTCGAGCATAATCTTACAACCAGGCTTTGCAACACGCTTCATCTCTGCAATAACTTGATCTCTCTCGTCCTCATCCAAAAACATCATTACATAGTTTGACAGAATGATATCTACTGACTTGTCTCCGAGAGGAAAAGCATCTTTCCCAAGGATCATATCTTCGCCCAAGTCATTGCACATGTCGAGGGGAGTAACATCGAATCCTTGATCTCGCATAAAGATGGTGTTGCGTCCGTTGCCGCATCCTACATCAACAACAGTCTTACCCTCTGTCTGTAATAGACCAACGTTCTTTTGAAGGTAAGGTGTTGGTGTCTTCTTGCCACAACGGACGCACCATTTTTCTTTGATATATTTTCTACTCATTTTGCTTTGCCTTTCATCTCTATTGTGATTGTTTTCTTTTCCGGGAAATTATTTACAACCGAAAATGTACCAAATTTCATCATATCTATTATCCTTCTATGTTATGCTACCGGAACGTTCAGGCAAAATTCGCAAGAAGCGGGAACCGAAACCTTCTTCCCATGCTTATGATTAGCCCAATAAGCATCCCAAAGAGCCGTGCGAACCGTCTTGAAAGAAGAAAAAGCATTAACAGCTTTCTTGAAAGCTCTCTCTCGACCTTCTCTTTTGACGAACTTATCAGCCAAAGTACAAGTAGCCGAACCTTCGACAACAAGTTCGCTAGTCCTGGCCTCGTCGTTAAGCTTGAGGATTTGGACAACAGTGCGAGTCGAATCAGGATTCCTCGTCAGTCTATCTCCAGTAGGAGTAGGAGGATCTTCTGTGAAGAACTTCGAACCAAAGAGTTTTTCGTCAAGATAGACCGGACGATACTGAACTCGAACGCCATACGACTGACCATCAATTTTCAAAGTAAACATATTTTAATCCTTTCAAGATTGTATCAAGTTTGTTATTGTATTTATGTTCATTATTGTTACCGCAACAAAAATTATCAAACAAAATATCAATTCAATAATATTGAATTTGTTGCCTTTTATAACGCCTGGGATATTCAAAAGAACTCCCAAAAGAACCATAAGCCAACTCAAACCTACGATCATAAACGCATCCATTGTTTCTACCTTTCATTTGTATTACAATTGATTTAAAAATCGGGAAATTACACCGACAGATCAAACGGAGATCTAACAAACTCTTTCTTAAGACGAGCAGCTACTTTCTTGTAACCATTGATAACCGCTATCTGTAAAGCATCATTGCCAGAACTATCCTTAAGAGCAGGATTGGCCCCCAAATCAAGAAGCCTATTGACCTCTTTCAAATCATCATCATAAGCAGCTTGAATGAGCGGAGTCCTACCAAACATACCTCGCTCGTTTAAAAGATCTATAGCAGTCTCCTCTTCCGGAGGATACCAAACCTCTCCACGACTCTTCTGTACGTTCTCATAATGACCCATCAACTGATGAATACGCCTTTCAACTTGCTCATCATGAGTCCTATCAAGGATCTCGAACGGAGCCTTTTCTGTATCCGGATTCTCTAACTGAGCAGGAATCTCTTTAACTCCATCCTCGAACTCTTCGTCCTGATAGTCATCATACTGGTCATCAATCTCCAACTCTCCAAAGATAGGAGATTCAGAGTAAACCTCAGTAAGTCTAGCCATATGAAAAGCGATAGCATCTTTAGAGAGACCTCTAGCCTTGAGTCCTTTACGTATTCTATTTAAAAATTGATCTAAATCCATTAACATAACGTCTTTCCCTTCTGTAGCGACTTTTTTAAAGCTCTGAAAATCTCTTCTCTACGGCAGAATAACTTCTCAAATAGGTGTTCCGAAACTGAAACGAATGATTCATTATGATAATTCTCAAAATGATGAGCCACTTCGTGACAGGCAAGGAGGATTAATTTAGTCCAACTTTCTTTACTTCTCAAACCAAACTTTATCTTACCATCATCGTCAACAGGATTCAAGAGAAAAACATCTTCTCCATTCTGAGTAGTCGTATGCTGAGCTTGTGAGTCATCAGAGAAGAGGAACCCAGGTCGCCAAGATAAACTATCCTTACGAACATATTCAAGATACTCTTCTACCGCATAATCGCAAATCATAGTCCACTGTCTCAACAACTTCTTTCTATTCCCACCGTCATCGTCTCCACCCCAAAAACGCATGTCATATCGAGGGAATACTTTACGTACTTTAGGATTCTCTGACTCTAACAAAATAAGAGCAGAAGGAATAATGTCATCAATCTTATTGTAAATCGATTTCACAACATCTTCCGTAGCTTCAGTTATTACATCTCCTGTTACTGTATTTTTCCAAGCTTCAACCGGATTGTTACTATTCCTAATGAATTCCGCAGCAGTCGGGTTTAACGTTGGTGCAATCGTTTTCGGTGTAACAGTTTTTTCAATTCTCTTTTTCCTGCGCGTTACTTTAGCATGACCAGGACAGACAATACGTTTCGTCCTATTTCTCCTCAAACCGCTGACAGTATCAATTGATATCTTACGAATAAACTCATCAAGCTCAGTTTGATACTGACTACGAAGCTGATCTCTATTGCTAAGCAAGACTTCTCTACTCTTACCAGCATCTATCTCTACGACTACTTGAGAGTTACCTCCAGTATATCTTGTAAACATAGGAACGCCATCGACTCGAACAACAACATATCCTTGATGCGTACCACCGCTCTTGTTAACATAGACTCCACCGAAGCTTAATCTCTGCGTAAGTCTCCTTCTGTAGCACCATTGACCCCATCCGATCCCATTAATCGATACATTACAACTCAATTGAGACGCTCTGAGATAATCATATAAAGCTCTTTTTATCCCATCTTCATCAGCATCAACATCAACTGTAACGCTACAACCTTTGTAGGGATCACCTTTGAGATCGTGGATATCATAGCTTCCACCTTCGCCGGTTACTCTCCAATCTTGGCTTATGATCTGGTAATTATTTTGCGAAAAACAAACTACGATCCTCGCTTTACCAAATCCACCTATGTCTCCATCATTCCCCTTGTTAGTCTTACCAAGACAGAAGTAAACAGAATCTCTGACTTCTGCGCTGAACCCAACTCCATTGTCATCAAACGTAACGATAACTGAATCACCATTCGGTGTTATAGTTATATTTATGTCAGAGGCTTTACCATCGATTGAATTCTGGAATAGCTCACGCCAGAAAGCAAACTTCCAATCAGAATAGTTATTACGTTCTTTCTTGAAGAACTCAGGAGATACTGTAATTTGGTGTTGCATTATTATGCTTCCTTTTTAGGGACAAACCAACGACCTTCTTTCCCGCATTGATTGTCTACACGAGTCCAAAGCCACCCGGCAGATCGATGGATCGACACAAAGTCTATACGATACCTGTTAGAAGGATTCTCTATTCCTACACGCCTCAGAGCTTCCATCTTTGCCTTATCAATATCCTGTGGAGCACGACATTGAGAAAACTCTCCAGAACCTATGACATTTTTACAATCACAACATTTCTTTGTACATTTAGCCATTTTTTGTTCGTCCTTTCAAAACTATTGCATTTAGTTAAAAAATCGGGAAATTAGAGATCCGATACAGAACACAGACCAGGATCCATTCCAAATACTGTTCGAAATGCATAAAAAAAGAAAAGGCTAACTAAATAACCTTTTCTTAATCTGGCGACGGTTCTCACAATGGACCTAGCGACTTCGAAGTCGCGTCCAGTCATATATCAAATGTAATCTAACGTGCATCTCTATTTTAAAGATAGAGTAACTTAATTTTCTACTTTTTAAAGAGAGCAGAAACTCTAGGGGCATCATGGATACCCTCCACCACCCAGTCTTACTTGAAACTGAGAAAAGCCACCGATGTGTTCACCCTTATTAATCTATCGGTATCAAAAAACAGGATGGGCTGTTTAAGCAGCCATTTGCATAGGTGCAGCAATTAAGTTGCGTGAGTAGATTGATAACGGAGCCTTCTACTCAACTCCGACACGTAATTATCACTCTCCCTATGCTGTCGAATCCAACTTTAGGCCCGTGATAAAACTCTTTATTCAATTATAATTTTAATCTACACACTCTATCAGTATGACAATGACTGGTGCGGGAATCGAACCTCGACTTACCTCTTTCACAATCCGTTCGCGCGATTGAACTGCTTCCAATATAAGCTACCGCGATTTCCTCTGTCGTTTCAGACTAAGGTGATCTTATCCACTTTGATCCAACCAGCCGTATTCAGTTTTAAAAATGCAGATGAAAGGATTCGAACCTTCCACTTTCCCGTTCAAATCAGGTCGTGCCCGCTACATTATTCTGCTTGTCAACGAAGAGCATTTAAAGCCCTTTCAGCTTGTAAGCCTTCTATGCTAATGTAGTGGCTGATTGCTTCTTGTGGGTCGGTAACTTCCCACTGGTCCAGCTCCACCACAGATAAAATAAAGCAACCAGGTTCAATAGCTTTTAGTGCTTTATCTCTCTGTTCGGGGGTTATGAAACACTCAGCGTTCCTTTTCCACTCATATCTGCAAGGTCCAAACCCTCAGTGATTCCCACGAAAGTTCCATACAAAGTGCCGTGATGCTCACTGAACAGTGAGAAGCTCACAGCCCCTTCAGCAACGTCTGCTGCCACAAGGATAAAGTAACAGTCGCCAGCTATCTCTGCCGGATTCACGAGAAATGTGCCTGCAACCGGAGCAGTGAACGCTCCAATATCCCAGCTTACGCCATGGGCATTAAAACTGACAGCACAGGAATACGTACCCGTCACAGCCAACGTACAATCAAGAACATAGTAGATCGCTCCAGCACAGGTCAGTAGTCCTGCTCCCACGCCAAACCCACCAGCATCCAAATTGCCATCAAACAGGTGCTGGTTGGCCTTCACAATTAGAGAGTCCGACGGTGCGTCCTTTATCCTGCCGATCTGCTCCTTCAATACGATCTCTGCGGTTCGTTCTAACATTTCAAAATGGTTCATGCTCTCGTTCTCCTGATTAGAAATCCAATATCAAAGATGGCTAATTTTTCCAAATTTAACCTCGACAGTTGTATGCCACTAAACAGATAGGCGAGGTAATTGGTCCCTATCAAATTTTAGCAAAACAACTAACATATAACCGTAAGTTACATAAGCTATATGTCTTGTCAAATCGCAAGGAAAGGATTTGAACCTCTATCTCCACCTTATAATAGAAGATGGTATCCTAATCTTAGACGACCTCGCGTGATAGGCAAATTACTTATTAATGCATGACACCAAAGCTGTAGTACTTCTTCGTTCACAGTCGAAAAAATAAGTAATCAAGAATAAATACTACCATCTATTCTTTGCCAATGGACCTAAAGGGATTCGAACCCAATTTCTCAAAAGGCGACCAATTCATAGATCGTCTGCCTTTCGTATCTTAACCGACTAAACGAAAGTCCATTAGGGAAGAGCAGATACGGACATAGAGGTTTATGGCTTAGCCAAAACGTATGACTCGTTGTTATCTCTTTATCTTCCCAATATTAAACGCACTTGACGGAATTAAATAACTAAATGCTTTTTCACCGTTACCTAGGCCGGGGCGGGTCATCGCCACTACTTCCTGCCGACCTATAGAAACCCGTTAGATGCCGACAGGGAATCTGCCGCTAAACAGACCATTCGCTGAATATCTATTTGCGCCAAATGCGTATTTATTCAGTTGTCAAATAACTTGCGACCAAACTACTATAACATATTTCTTTACACATTTCCTTCAGTAATCTTTTTTTCAAGATCTTTTTTTGCGAATTTTTTAGCTCGCTTCTTAGCTCTAGCATCCATCTGTCGAGCTTCTATCCCAATCGCTTCATCATGATCAGACGCTATCTTAGCCTTCTTCACTTGATCTTTTCTATATGCTTTTTCGCTTTTAATTACAATTATCGCAAAAACGAAAATGAATATAACTAATCCAACTACTACTGATGGCATTTTCTCATCTCCTTCATCTCTATTGTAATTGCAAAATTAATCGGGAAAATTACTATTCGGTGTTACACTTCAACCAAATATGATCTACGTACTTGTCAATAGGCTGACCCTTATAATCCTCAATCTCCAATCGGATGTAATGCCTAGGATTACTACGACATCGTAACTTAGTCGCAGACTTAGCAGCCGAAGTAAACGCATGACCACCACTAGTAAAATTACCAGCAATTATCTCATGAGTACCGTCTTCCTTGACTCCTGAATATCTGTAACTTAAAATCATTTATTCAACCATTGACCAACTTTACTCCAAAACCCAGCATCTTGATCTTGAGACTGTACTGGGACTCCAGATGCCTCTCGCATCAATCTATCCATCAAATCTCCATCATAGCCATGAGGACTGTCAACAAACTCTATGCCCTCACTAGTATGACGGAAAACCGCCATACCACCAGAAGGACCATAACGATTCTTCCCAATGTTATATCGGAACATACTGGGAACAAGATCACAAAAATTCTTGATAGCACCCTTCCAAACAGCAAGATTACCCTCAGTCATCTCTCTCGCAACAACTAAAGAACTCATGTCCTCAAAAAGGGCTATCCTAGAAGATAATACTTTAACTATACTACATTCTACATCCACAAGATGAGCTACATCTGCATTACCCTTCATCTTACCACCTTTAGTAAGATGACCAATCATAAAACAAACGCAACCTGTATCAGCTACAGCAGACTTCAATTCATCCAAAATCTGCCTTATCTCAGAAGGCTTTTCGTAATCATCAATCATATTAGCAGAATCAATAATTACAAACGTAGGAACCTCTTGCCTAATATATTCGATGATCGTATCAATCTTTGTATCATCGCTAACGAGAAGCCTCTGAGGATACCCAACCTCACCTGTCCATTGCTTAAACTCTTGAGGAGGAGCCTCACCTTGAAAAACAAGGACTTTCCCTCCACGACGATTGATATTCTTGAGAACAGCTATACCAAACCTAGTTTTACCAACGCCAGGCTCACCGCTTGCAAAAATTATACGACCACAAGGCATACCAAAAGACTCAATATTACCATGCGTTGTCGATCCAAAACCTATGTCAAGATAGGGAAAACCTGTACTAAGACGAGATATCTTAATACTCTCTATTTGATCCATACTTTGTAAAACCATAAAAAACTCCCTTCCAAACCTATTATGAAAGAGAAAGATATCGGGAAATCGCACCGATATCTTCTCTTCCCCTTGCGAATGCTAGACTTATGCCTTTGCAGCCGCAGGCTTGGCAGTCTTCTTGACTGTCTTTTTCGGAGCTTTCTTCTTCGCTACCTTCTTCGCTACCTTCTTCGCTTTTTTCGCTACCTTCGCTACCTTGCGACGATGACCCTTGAGATCATTCGTAGGATGAACAGCCTGGTAATTAACGAAGCCAGTATGCAACATGTACAACGGCTGATCGTCCTTGCCAGCGAGAACGTCAATGCAGGACTTCAACTGAGCAAGCTTGAGTCCATACTTGTGGTTCCCACCGAGACGCTGAAGAACCGTAATCGTCTGCATGATACGACCATCCAGATCCTTGGGATTCTTTGCGTCCTTCTTGGGAGCGCGATTGGCGAAGAGCGACCATGCGTCAGTACCCTGACGTTCGATCTTGCTCATGACCTTCTTCATCTCTGCCTTAAACGCAGAGAACGTATGAGCCTTATCAAGACCCAAGTTGATGAGAGCCTGAACTGCGCCATGATAAACGCCACCCTTACGGAACGGATTGGGGAATTCGCCGCCAGCTTCCTTGCGAAGTTGATGAATCTCATTCGGCTTGAGAGCGTAACGTCTCGCCTGACGCATCTGTACCTCACCATCAATCTTACGACCTTCGATGATGTACCCACGCTCGGCAACCGGCTTGAACGACTCTTTACGAATTTCAGCGTCTGTATAAACTTTAGTCTTTGTAGCCATGGTTTTTAATCTCCTTAGATTTAATTAGGACTACCTTTTAATGACATCAACATTTTGATGCCTTCTTTCATCTCTATTGTAACCATTTCAAAAATCGGGTGATTCCTGTCACCCCTCAATCATTACATTCTTCATTTTTTTACTCCAACATAACATTACATTAAAATTAATGATAAAAAGCATCGCAATTATCGACCAACCTTGCACTTCAGTCATCTTTTTTCTCCAAATCTTATTTTTTTAAAGGAATTTGACCACTTCTGATTTAAATTAAACATTACATGTTTGATTTAAATTGAAAATCAACTTCTCAGCATTTCTATTGCTTCTTTCAAGAGAATCGGGAAACACCCCTCAGAAAACTTTTTTCCCCGTGCCAGAAAAGTTTTACTCATCAAGAATCCAAGCTTTATCTATAGACTTGATAAGAACTTGTAGAATAAAACCAAGTGTTGCTAAGTTTAAAAATACAAAACCAGCAAAGAGTATTTTAACCCACTCCTCGATTATTGGAGTAAATACAATGACAGTACCCAATAACCACCAACCTGTAGTTATAATCGCTCCCCAAAAAAATATAAATAAATCAAGCATTACCATTTCTTTCCTTATATTCTAGTTTTACTATAGTTATTAAAGCCCCGAAACATTTTTCTAAACCTATTAAAAAATCTATAGGAGGCTCATGTCCCATTAAATGAAATCCATAAGCTATCTGCATGTCAGATAAAATCAAACGTCTACAATTCAACCTGTCTGCAAGTAGAGAATACTCGAAGTTAGGATACTTAAAAGAATTAGGCCATAAAGCAGGGTCCAACTCTCCTCCCTCAAATATACTCAATATCTCTTCTTGATCAGCCATTTTTCACCTTTAAACTAAATTTTCGCAAAATTAAAATCTACTCCCACCCTACATACCAATTGTATCTTACAAATAAATCGGGAAAAGCTTCTCACCGAAGCGGAAAACCTCACCACCATCTATATATAGATACCGCCTAAATGCTCCACACTTCCCTCCAGATCAATTAACTAATGGTTAGTTAGTATGAGACACCTTTTAAAACAAACAATAGCTTAAAACAAAGAAGAGGCGACAAAGATACACTCTCTATCGCCTCTAGAGCACTCTTGGCTCCATATTCTGCTCAGTCTCGTAAACATCCTCTGAACTCGTCAAACCATATTATATCATATATCTCTCCACAATCAATGAATAATTATATATTTATTCAAAAAAAAAAGACAACAAAGAAACAATCTCTGCTGCCTTCTAGGTGAATATAAAGATCAATGTAAATCCAATATTAATCGACAACTCTTTCTCGGTGCTTTAATATAAAAAAGATCTTTCTCGGTGCTTTAATATAAAAAAGAACCAGCAAGAATTAACTTCCTACTGGCTCTAACAACTAGTCTAAGGAGACCATGAAAAAGAACAACTAACTTATACATCATTATAACATGAGACCCAACACAATCATCAATAAATATAAAATTATTCCATTCAATAACTATTGAATTTTTCCCAGATCTCCAGAACTAAATAAACATATTTTAATAATTTCACTATTATTCATTTCGTCAGAAATTTTATCATTTCGGGATTATTTATTTCTCCCGATTAATTTATTAATCTTGTCGATCCACTTCTAATCGATTCGGTGCTATAAATTAATTGATGTCCAAAAACTTTTTACCCCTACAAAAAGTGACTTTGAGTTTTCGGTGCTTTAGCGTTTTGGTGCTTTAAAATTCGGTGCTTTAACAACTTTATCGGGATTATTTAAATCACCTGATTTTTGAGAATTCGGTGCTATTTTCTATAAGTGTCATAATTAATGAATATATTCTCAGATTTTGAGTGTAATTATACAGGTGGTTGGATTGCCGATACAGAACAGAAAATTATATGATACAGAACATAATTAATATTTGATACAGAGTGAATAAAAGGGTACAGTAGGGATGAGGTAGGGAAGCGTAGGGAAACCCAATAAATCTATGTTAATTTGGTGCTATAATTTGGTGTTATGGATGTCTTATTCCAGATGAGAAGTTCCAAAATTCTTTTATACGTTTTACGCATCTGAAGGGTACTATTCCATCTCCTCTTTGGTGTTTAGTGGATATATTTTGGTGATTGGACCAGCAACTGCTGATCAGTAAGTTTATATTATGAGGATGATTAAGAGGATGATTGAGAGTGTATAATCTTGGTTGAGTCTTTAATCTAGCTGTTCTCATTATCATTTTCATAATTTGGTGCTATAATCTCCTACGTAGATTCGGTGCTATATTTCATTAATTTGGTGTTATAGATTATGTTTATATACATGTAGGCTACAGGGACTCCATCGTGTCCAGGTTGAGCATGTACCGAATAATGATGTTGTAGAGGACATATTCATTATTAATCCTTGTGAGTATTTTTGTGAGTATTTTTGTGAGTATATACGTCCTATAGAGTTTTGTGATTTTGTCCCTGCTTCTTTTCTGGACATAGCCATTGATGCTGTTCTGGTGATGATTTTCATTATTTCTTTTGCGTTTTTTTTAGTAAAAGGGTCAATTTGGTGTTATCCCCAATATTTTTTCCTTAGTTCTGAGTATCCCCAATTTGATATCCAGCATTGAGAATTATGAGTAAATCTGCTATTGATCATTGATTTTATTGATTGTGGAGATCTTGATATTTGTGAATAGTCGTTTGAGTTTAAGTTTAAGTCGCCGAATATTAATGATCGACCTCTGAATGTAAACCCTTGTGTTATAGTGCTACTTGTTCTTGTTATCATTTTCATAATTTGGTGCTACTCATTGAGTTTTTATTCCATTCTGATTGTTGTTGATATGCATAATTAATGCTTCTATTTTCGTACCAGCAATTAAGTGATGTAGGTTCTTCATTTTTCCCCCAGCATATGCTTACAAAATAGTTTCTGCGTATATACTTTTTACCTAGTATTTTTGGGAAAGTAACGAAGTAATTTTGTGACATTATATTGCTATGTCTGCTATGTCTGAGTATCATTTTCATAATTCAGTGGGTTCTATGGTAAATTCTATTCTGCTGTTACCTCTGCTGAAGGATGTCCATCTTGTTGATTGTGAGTATTGTCTTCTTGTCGTTCTTATAAAGCTTTTTCCCATTTGTAGAGCGAAGCAGTTTGCAAATGGACTTCTGTTGGAATCTTTGGATCTTGTGGTTAATCCTCTGTTTGGTCTTGACATAGGTATTGCAGATGTTCTGGTGATAATTTTCATTTTGGCGTTTTTTAGTTAAAGTTTGAAATTATCTGCTGAACTCTCTTTTTCTTGTCCAACTGTATGATAGTTGTTTCCAGCTTCGATTAAGACTTCTGGCATCATAGTTTTCGTTGAGTGAGGTATATTCATTATTTTGCCAACACATACTGATCATATAATTTGTACGGTTGATAGTATAGAGAGTATGTCCATCATATATTCTGAGGTTTGTTTTAAGTATCATTTTCATAATTTGGTGTTACATTAATTTATTGATATAGTCATAGAATTCATTCCATGCTGAGCATCTATATCCATAGATTCTAGCTTTAGACTTAACTTCTCCTATCCCTATGGAGTTCCATTGTGAACGTGTATATCCTGAGGAGTTTCTGGATTTTGTCCAGTCATCTGTTGTTGAGATAACTTCTGCATTTATTCTGGTGATAATTTTCATTATTATTTACTATGTGTTGACAGCCAATTGGTTGTTTTTGTAAGTATGGAGAACATCATATAAGTAGTTGATATTGATCTTTTTTGAGAGTCCCAATTTGTTCTTGTCATTGAGTCTGAAATAAACATATCTTTTCTTGTAACATAGTCATTACGTGTGAAAGATTTTGACATAGGTTCTGCTGTTGATCTGGTGATAATTTTCATTTTGGCGAATTTTTAGTTAAAGTCTATTTTTTCTATAGCTTTGGTGTTAGTTATTACTGTTCCTAATGTTTCTCTGACGATCCAATTTATAAAAGGTTGTTCTTTTATTGAAGATGTCAATGAATTTTGCCAAGAGGATGATCTAACAGGTTTTGATCTGGTAAGTCCGTCTTTGAGTATGCTTGACCAGTCATTTGTTCTATGGGAGGATCGTGCTGTCCAAGATCTGTTATATCTTGATTTTCCCAAAGCTGTTTTCATTATCATTTTCATAATAGGTTATCGTATCTATAGCTACTATTGCTTGAAGTACTTCCTGAGCTTTTTTGTCTATGGTGACTACATACTTCTGATTCATTCCATCGAGAAAGTGGAACTATATTTGATTCGTATCTATTAGCTCTTATTGAATATACGAGTCCTATAGCATTTCTCGCTCTTGCCGAATAAGAGTTCGTTGTCTTTGTTGACATTGCTATTGATGATCTTGTTATTATTTTCATTTGCGTTTTAGAATTTAAAATCTATTTTATCGGTTAGTTCATCAAACTGTTTTTTATCTTCTTTTTCCCAATAGTCTTTATTATTGTTATTGAATGCGGAGTGGTGGTCTGACCATGACAGGCATACATTCCCGCCGTTAATGAAACATTCTGACCATCCGTGAAATTCTGAATCGCTATCGCTTTCTCCACGGTCATCATTTTTATATGTTGACCATGGGATACATCCGTAATTATGAAATGAAAAACCGCTATAGATTGCCCATGCTTGTGATATAGGCATTGCATTTGCTCTAAGTATAGTTTTCATAGTTCTATTATACTCTCTTTCTCATTCACTTCCATTGACCAATCAATACTTTCGTGATTCCAATCAATATTTTCGCAATAAAAGACATTTTTTGACCATGACCTTGATCTATATCCTTCTCTACTTTTGGTGCTTGACCATGCTCCATAAAGGGAATTAGGTACTGAATGGGTTTCTCCCAGAGCATTTTGAGACCAATATTCTCCAAAGGCTACTGAGTCTGGTATCGCATTTGTTCTTAGTATTGTTTTCATTTTGGCGAAATTTTAACTAAAGGGTATTTTTTAGGTATTTCGATTCGTGGAAAGTAGCTATTTATCTTTTGTTGTTCAACGTATTCTTCAATTGTTTTAATTATTGAAGTTGCCATATGTTTAGTCAAGCGGGCTTCAAATGCATTTCTTGTTGAGTTATGAGAATGTGTAACGCATTTGGAGGTTTCAAACATATTTATCCCTAGCGTTGACATTGATTTTGGTCTTGCTGTTCTTAGTATAAATTTCATTTGTTATTCCCTTCATATAAAGTAATAGAATTGGTTACTATGTCTAATACTTTCCGTCCAAGATACAGACTCTCTAAAAAACCTATCATGTGTTGATCCATTCTTTGATCGTTCGATGAAGACTCCTCTGGTTTCAACATTTCTATGTCCTAAACTGAAAGCATAAGACATAGGTTTTGCTGTTCTTATAAATTTCATTCTTCCTCTCCATGTTCATCTAGATATACGGGGCTGAAGTAGTGTATGTCATGACTCCAAGAGACTGATCTATATCCCCAATTATCTTCGAACTCTGACCATCCATTGAATCTAATATTTGGTGCTGACCATGGCGTTTGTTCTATAGAAGACGTTGACCAATAATCGCCAAAAGCTGTTGAGATCGGCATTGCATTTGTTCTTAGTATTGTTTTCATTTTAATCTGCGTCTAAAAATATTTTCTTTCTTAGGTCTGAGCATTCCCATTTACTTCGCCAACATCGTGAGGCGTAACTGTTATTTTTTATCGACATTGTAGACGCTCCTAAAATATTGGTTCGTGATGAATGTAGATTCCGATTCGTACAAGAACTTGTCTTATTATTTATTGTCCTCGACATAGATACAGCTAGTTTAAGTATCGTTTTCATTTAGTAGGAACTTTCTCTGTAATTACTGTCTGATCTTCGTTTCATTATGCTATTAACTGATTGTATTGTCAGATATACACCATCTTCGGAGATTTTTGCCATCTTATTGCCGTAAATCGTTCGCCAAGACACATAGAACGCCATTCACAACCGACGAGGAGTTCTTTGCGTCTATGTTTTGACATAAATATAGCATTTGTTTTAAATATCGTTTTCATGAGCTATAGACCTTATGTGATGACCAAGATTTTGAATAATATTCGGATGCGTATGAATATAAAGTATCATTATATGAACAACACTCATGATCTCTCCAACATGACAAACTGGTCCAAGCTTGTTTTATACAAGACATCGGCTCTGCATGTGATCTTGTTATTATTTTCATTTGCTAAAAGTAAGGGTTAATATTTGACTTAAATTTTGCTAGTTGTTTTATCGAGTTAAAAGGCTCTACTTTTTTAGTTATATATTTACCGCCGACTCTTGCGTTAACATTCATTTGTTGTAATATTTTGGCATAGAAGTTATCTATTTCCATACCTGAAGCAGGAGCTAGATACCAAATATCTTCGAAGATTCTATGGTTGATACCCATAGCATGTGTCTCTACTATTTGATTGCAATATCCTTGTTCTTGTACCCCTCCGAAGTATGCTAAATCGAAATCTTGGAGATTCAACAGATTGCCTTCAACAAGTTTATGCGGGTCCACGAGGAAGTCTATATCATCCTCAAATACTAGAATGTTTTTGTGTCCATTCTTTTGAGCATCTTGGATTATATTTAAGTGAGACGCTCTACAACCTAAAGCTCCGAGTACATACTGTTTGTTTTTGTGATTGAAGTTCCTATATGAAAATGGTGCTGGGATTGTATTGATTACCATTCCCTTCATTCGTTTAAACTTTGTTATGTCATACTCTGCAAACAGTGCAAGGGTATGTTTATTTCTTTCTACATCTTTATCCATATTGATGTAGTAGACCATATCAAAAATATCATATATCATGTAATGTCCTCGATTGTAAAAAAAACGAGCTTTTATCTCTGCTACACCAACAGCCAGACGAAGACCATGCCTCAGACTCTATGATATCTCTGCGGAATGACCTCCAATTATTTGATGTGCTTATCGATCTATATCTATGAAAGGTTTGTGAGCAGGTCATATCCCATGTCAATCTAGAATAGAGTACATACTCGTTACTTTGTGACATCGGATATATGTTTGCTCTAAATATTATTTTCATGATGATACTCCATTTATTAAGAACGACTCTCCTTGTGGGAAGTAGAATGACCTAGCCGCATAAAAGCCATTTTCTGACCAAGCACGAAAACCAAAACAAAAAGACCAAGTATACCTTATGACTCTTGAATGGCCTGATCCAAAACGTCTACTACTGGTCTTAGATACTTTATTATAATCTGCATTTGTTCTTGTTATCATTTTCATTAAAACAATTCTACAAGCGGCATTCTATTAAAAGAACATGCGGCAAAAGATTTTGAACGTTCTGTTCTTCTATTGCCTTGTGAATGTGATTTGAATTTATAACTAACAGATCCATAAATCCATACACCGCCAAAGGCCAATCCATGTTTTGATCTAAGTATTTTTCCTAATCCCATCGTTGACATAGGATGCGAGTTCGCTCTTACAATCATCTTCACTGGAACTTCCTTCTCATGCTTTGAGACATTTTATACTTTCCCTCAAGCGAACTTGAGGAACATGTCAATATCGAAAACGGTAAATAGTTATGCGTTATTGATCTATAGAACGTAACATTACCATTTCTAATCATCGACTCAGCACTAGCATATCTTCTTGTTATCATTTTCATGGTTTTCTCCTTAAAGGTTAATATACATTATAACTTATTTCGTTATCACTTTGATTTATCAACTCCAAATCGCATCCAATGAGAATGACATCCAACGTTCATGACTAATGATCTAGAACCAGCAGAAAGCGAACTATACGACCTACTGAATACCATAGTTGGTATATTTCTTGGATTTTCTTCGTTTTCGTTTATATTCCAAGTAGAGACAGATACTTGTGTCGAATTCGCTCTCATTATCATTTTCATAATTTTATACCTTTTTTGCGAAATTTCAACAAATGTTTATATGTTTTATATAACTCCTATATAAAAACAAATCTAGATATATTATTGGGTCTTAAAGTTCATTTTCGCTAAACTCTACTCTTGTCTGCCAAGATACAGATCTGTCTATATTTAGTAATTCTATATTATAACTTATTTCGTTATCACCTACTATTATTTGCATGAGTTGACCATGCTCTATTACGTTGTACAGATATAAAAGTAGATGATGAAACCATAATCCCGCTAAAACATCTTGACTGTTCTATAAGAAACATTATTGATGGATTTGAACCGCTCCAAGATCTAGTCAATGCAAATCCAAAATTATTACTATCATAGATTCTAGGAAAAGACATTGCGACACCATTTCTCATTATCGTTTTCAAAATACACTATCCCAGTAGCTTACCCTATGATAAGAACATTCTATTTTACAACTCCACGATTTACTATACGGAGTATACATGCTATTAGTTGACTGTTGTCCCTCATATAAATCATTGTAACCAGAATAATCTTTATGTACCATTAGATGATCTGAATCTCAATCCTCCACTCTGAGACATAGGGATTAAACTTGATTGCAATATATTTTTCATCTCGACCTACTTTCAGAACAATATCTAAAAGAGTCCGTCCAACATTTAGATTGTGATTGATGAGCAAAGTTAACTGAGCTAACTGTTCCGTATCCGAATATAGCTGAGTGAGGATAAAGTACAAACATTTGATTTGCTCCAGCAATATGTATAGTTTGATTAGATTGTTGAATAGGTACAGATTTACTAGATCGGTTATATGGAGGATATAAATGATTAGACCTTGACATCGGCTCCATATTTTTCCTCATTATCATTTTCATTTTAATTCTGATGAAACAAATATTTGAACTAGTTCTTTCATATTTTATCCTTTGTAGTATTATACTCTATTTCTTATCACAAGTCAACTCTTTTTGCCATTTTATTAAAAAATCTGGTTGAAGTGGACCGATCAATTCCCCTACAACTTCCCCATCCACAACTACTTGAGTGACAGGCAACTCATCTATCTCATGCTCATCACAAAGTTCTTCATGCTCGTCTGCGTCTGCATCAATAAAAACAAACTCTATGTTTGCTTCCTCCAATGCAGGAAGATATACTTTGCATCTTTTGCAATCGTCACTACCAAATACTCTTATCTTCGAAGACATTTCCAATTCTTAAAACTCCAATAGTCACTTGACCTACCATCAAGATTCCAACATCGACTATAATCAGATTCGTACTTAGCAATATATTCTATCAAAGAACGACAAGAACGGTCTTGTCCATTATTAGAATGTCTACTAGAATAATCTGATCCACGAATACATCTTTTAAAAATCATTTTCATTCTTGTTTATCGGTTTGTGGAGGTTCGCTTTTCTGTGGTTTCTCTTCTCGCCATCTAGAAAGAATCGCTAACACATTATCTTTACTAACCATATGCCCATAGCCAGCAAGATTGACAATATGCATTGCTTCAATAGATACTTTAATTTGTTCCCATTCTCTATCACTTATTGGCATCTAATTTCTCCTTATTAAAAATACTCCAGACAGGATTCGAACCCGCATCAATTTCGCTTCGTAGGCGAATACCTATCCATTTAGGTTACTGGAGCGTTAAGGGGCGGTGCGGGACTCTACTCCCATTCACAAACCACGCGAGTTTGCCCACGGTTCAGCTACATCATAAAATTTACCTTCGAACCACAAATCCTTTATAATTCTAAAAAATATCTTAAATTATAGAACATTAAACGAAATGACTCGAACTCACTAACTACCCTAGACAGGACTCGAACCCGCATAAAAACGCCTTAGAAGGACGTTGTTCATCCATTTGAACCACTAGGGCTTGTACTTTAAAATCCATCCAGTTGGATCACCGGGGCGACTATTTTAGATACCGTTCCATTTCGGTGTCTAGGGCATGTATTTTAAGTGCTTATCCAGTTAAGCTACTGCGGCAACTACACTTACATCAGACTTTATGTACTATTTTAGTAGCTTATCCAATTAAGCTACTGGGGCGGCTATACTTACATCAAACTTCACATATTTAATACCCTATCCGCTGAGCTACTGGAGCTTGTATTTCACTTTATCCTTTGAACAATACGTTTCGTAATATGTTGCGTACAATATGAATACTTTCTGTTTCATCTTATTTTCCTTTGTATTAATTAACAGGCCAAAGACAGAGAGCTTTTTCTCCGTCTACGACATCATCTTCATCATATCCGTCTTCTATATTTTCTTCTGTAAGTTCTTCAAGACCGATTTCTCCGTACCAAGTCGTTTCAGCACGATAAGAACAGGTACTCACGCCATCAAACGGAGAATAACAATTGCCTTCTCCATCTTTAGACATGACAACGATTCTATCTTGATCTTGATCTTGTAATAATGCAATTAATTCTTGGACTGTCATTATGATACCTTTCTATATATTATAACATAAAATTCAACACCATTAAAGTTCTAATTCAAATAATTTTTTGATTGCGGGATTATCTGCATGCTCGACTATCCCCATTAATGTCTCTGCATCATCAGTATTTTTTGTTACTACAGAAGCGATACCGCCTATACAAGCTATTCGTCTAGCTACCTCGCTATCAGCGTCTGCATTAAGTATAAAATGATCTACTATCGCATTGATTTGTTCTAACGCATCAATTGCATCTAGTTTCTTAGACTTCCACTCAAGCACCAACGCATCAATCTCTTCCATCGTTTTCTTTGTGAATTCACTCATTATTCTATCCTTCTCTTTACTTTAATCATGGCTTGAGCATAAAGATATCGAGCCTCTTCTATCGGACGAGTCTCAAATACGTTTTCACTTGTTTCTTTCCTTGTATAAGGGAAATAGTCTTTCTCGGTAGCGTTAGCAGCAAACCAATCTAAGAGTGTCATACCCTTAGTTCCCAATCGAGGGAACGCTTGTCCACCAGTATCAACAACTTTAGTGTCTACTATTTTACGAGGTTCAACTAGCCTACCCATTTTTTTTCTCCAATTCTTTTTTCTTCTTTTTTAGAATAGTAATAAATTTCTCGCCATTTTCTCCGAGAGTTGCAGCATGACTGCCTCTACGACCTGGAGAATTAATGATCTCGCTGTCTTTTAGGACTTTGATCATTCTTGGATCGGTTAGCACGATACTATAACGTCTGCCCTCAATATGCGTTACAGTTCGATAAATCTCTTCAAACTCAAATTTCTCTCCATTAATATAAATAAAATGTTCAGTTATCGATCTTGTTTGTTTCCTAAATCTGACTTTCATTATTTTTCCTTTTGTAAAACCTTAAAAACCATACCATAAAGTAACGATACCAACTATTTCACAAGGTGGATGGACTTTCGCATGATCAACTTCATCGGGTCTACCGCCCCAATCTGCTCCTTCAACATCTTCTATGCTAGAAGCACCAGAAAGATACCAATCAGGAACGCCCTCATGATCAGGAGAAGTAATCTCGCATGCCTCTAAAGCTAACTCGATAAGTTGCTTATACTTGGCTTGAATCGGATCAGTTTCATCCAGTTTGTCAAGATCGCAAATCCATATACAAGGACTTCGATCCCACCAATCGTTGATAACAACATTTTTCATATGTTTTCCTTATCTAAATAAAGTTTCGTTTCATACGTCTCTTAAACTCTATTATGATTCGAAAAATAATCGGGAAATTCGTTAGAACTTATAAGATATGATGTTTTTTTTAAAAAAAAAGTAAACCCAAGCATGATTAGGTAAACCATGTCGCTGACTACCCTTGCGAGGCATTCATACACCGGCGGTAAACCGTACAGCGACTTTTGTCCCTGTTCTTCCAAGTTTAAATTTGGACGGAACAGCACGCATTAGTTGATGACTCGTTCTGAACTCGATCTTCATGCTTGCAAGGCACTTCGTTCTTATTCGTTAATCTTCAGTAACTCGGAATTACCTCTGACTAACCCCTTTCGGGCAGCACATTCCAGTTGCCCAGAATGCCGCAGACACTTCCTTATCATCAACGAGTACTTTATGCCTCTACCCGAAGGTATCAACAATTCCCGAGACGCTTTCAGCGTAGGTGTCTCACCTACGTCAGTAACCGTTCAGCGATAAATACTCAAAAATCCGCTTGATCCCTTTGTCAGCATTCCTTACGTAGCAGTAAGGCTCATGACTCTAGGCTACTTGGATATCCAACAGTCGCTACACTGTTTGCTATCCGCTTTCATCGTATCAACATCAAGGGATGAACCTATCAGTTGACACTAAGCTTTCATCTATCTCCCTTACGGAAGTCAGTCGCCCGATTTTCTGGAGCAAACCGATTTAAATACCCGATGACGATGGGTATTTCAATATTTTGTTTTCAAACAGCGTTACGTCCGAGTAAGCAGTATACCATAATCTGAGACACATTCAACAACAAAATCATTTTTCTTAAAATATTTTTTCAGGACCGCAATTTCTCAAAATGTATATAGTAACACATATCCACATATATATAATAACACCAAGAAAATAAACAAGCCCAATTGGTCCAAGCCAACTTAATATGCCCCAAACAATTAAACCTAAAGATCCAAAGATAGCAGCAATAACAATTAAAAACAACAATGCGAATACTGCACATTTAAATACTTCTTTCATCATTCTTCCCTTTCAACTCTATTGTAACTTATTTAAAAATCGGGAAATCATGTCCATTACGACAAATGTAGATTCCGTTACAGACCATAATAAAAATAAGGATTCCTGCAAGTACAGCAAGACCATATATGCCAAAGAAATATATGATGCCCATCAAAATCGCACCAAAAATACCACATGCAAGAAAAAATGCCAATAGAGCCAAAACCCCTAGTCCTAAACATTTGAGTAATTCTTTCATCTTAATCCTTTCTTAGAATGGCATACCGCCAGCAGATTCTCCATCGTCGGGACCATTTTCTTCAACAATAGATTGCATAAAATCATTAAACTCGCTTTGGATCTCATCTCCACCCTCGAATTGAAAATTCATGAGCTTAGGGAAAAACCCATGATTGAAAGTATTCCATTGAGCAAATACTACGCTACTATAAAAAGAGAATAAACGACTAACCTCATTCTCCGTAAAACGTATATCTAAATTTTTTGTGAACTCAGCAACCTGAGCGTTATACATCTTGTCATTAATAGCAGCAAACTCTTCCTTTTGTTTTTTTGTTAAATCGGATACGCCTATGCTCTTGAAGAACATCTCTGCGCTACCGATTACTGTTCTACGAGGAAAAAGGATATTATATATACCCACCAATTTTTCTTGTTTGTCCATTAACTCTCCAAATTATAATTAAAAAATAAGACTACAACTTCCTCTATTATATCATAAAATTAAATCACAAATCGTCATCTCCATCTCTCATTAACGCTAAAATTTCTATGATTTGTCCATGAAAGAGAACAACTTCTCTCACTAGCACAAGACCAATAACCAGATCGCTCACTCGTTTGCGATCTAGCAAACCTATTCAAAGAAGCATAACTACATTTATGTAAATCTGATTGCGGAATTATATTTGTTCTCATTATCATAGTTTTATTATATGCGAAAATTTAAACACAAACACTAGCCAATTATACTTGTCTACGACCAAGAACAGAGCATCTTAATCCAGCAGAAAAAGCAGAAAAATATATTCCCGATTGCCAATCTATTGAATATAGAGAATGTTCCTTAAACGGAATACATAAATCCCCTATAAGGAATTTAAACAAACTGTCACTACATTTAGATTTGCGAACAAAGTTACAATTTGCCCTTAATATCATTTTCATAATCTATATTGTATTATAAAATTTCGCCACAAAAAAAAAGGGCTACCGGAGGGAGTCGAACCCACAACGTCCATTTTACAGGAATGGCACTCTTCCAATTGAGTTACGGTAGCGTGTTAAAATTGTTTAAGCTGGTAAGGTATATATTGTTCCGTCTCTCGCAAACGATCTAGCAAAATCTTGACTTGCAATCCAATTGAATCTAATCTCTCTTGCAAACCTTGAAGAGCATGGAGAATAACTACGCAAATTACGTCCAATATAAGAGCAAGCAGAATCTATAGACTCTGAAAAACATCTTCCATGCCTACTCCAACAAGTTGAACCACAATATATCTTCTTAGCTTCAACAAATTCATAGTAACCTCGACTAAAACATCGAGATAATGAATTGCTATTTATTCTTCGAAACATATTCATATCTTCTCCTTCCTTAAAAACAGACCTGCCAAGATTCGAACTTGGACCGGAAAATTCAAAGTTTTCAATGCTACCATTACAACACAGGTCTATAAACAAGCTAGTCTTTGTAAACTAGCTTGTGATTACTTTTTTCAACGTACTGTTCATCAAAATTACTTTGATGAACTACACCCTATTCACTTATAATCTACTCTATTATCGACTCTATCAGTCGAATTTCTTCTTTACTGCTTTTATGTTAATACCGTAATGTTTAGCCCATTTTCTTACTGCATTATCAGAAACCCCAAACATCTTACCTATGCGAGTCATAGGTTTCTCTTGTATCAATCTAATCAATTCTTCTTTTGCAGGCCATTCTACTCTTCTAAGCTCTTCATGATGACAAATAGAACACATTTTAGAAGTCCTATCTTTTTCTTTTCCGCATTTACAATAATATTTTCTTTTAGGCTCAAAACTTTTTTTAGTCCTGCAAAAAGTAAGTTGTTGACTGTTACAATTTGGACACAACAACCTAAGATTCTCTATCCTATTATCAAAATGATCTCCATTAATATGATCCAAAACCATTACAATCGATTTAAAATTCCACTCATCACATAAACCACAAATACTACATTTATTTTTTAATAACCCATCTTTAATAAGTCTTTTTTTCAAATTACTAGTACTATACGTTGAATTTTTAACTAAAACTTCATCTAGCGGTTTGGAGGCAAGACCGCCGCGACCACAACTGGACCCTACCATATGAGATATATCTACATTATGAGTTTTAACAAAAACATTAAAAGTATTATAATTCCCTGGGCGAATAGTTAAACCTAATTTTCTTAGTACGTCTGTTACTGTTTTAGCGTCTTTAATAGCGTCAAACATTTCTTCATCTGTCCATGTTTTTCTATTAGCCGTAGGCTTTAACTCATATTTCTTCATCCAATATCTGACGGTAGATTGAGACATACCAGTTATACATGATACTTTCTTTATAGTCATTTTTTGATTTAATAATTTTTCTAATACTATTTTTTCCATTTCATTCTCCGTATAAATATTAACGATCTAATATTACATACGGAACATTGATATAGAATCCTTTATAAATTTTCACGGCATATCAATAAAAAACTAATGGAGACTACCAGAATCGGACTGGTTCCTGCCGGGCTTCAACCGACCGTGCATACCTTTCACACCCAATCTCCTAATTTAACTCAATCCGCTAAACCGTTTCATAATTCAGGGTCGCGCGGAAACCTTTTCGCCACCGGTCCTTATATTTTAGGAAAGCACTCTACCAGGCTGAGCTACCGTACCATGTTTTCTTATGTCTTCTTTCACATCTTCGACATTCTCTACGAACATAGCTGCAAGTTCGAGAGCCTCTTCTTTAGTTTTTACGCCAGAAGCCATTAACCATTTGACTCCATTCTTTTTAGCGTTCGGTATGTCTTTAATCTTCATAATTGTTTCCTTTAATTATATTTTGGTTTTTGTTTTCTTTTGTCTCGATTTTTACAAGTGGGACAACGTTGACCTTCATGTATGAAGTGTTCATCGCAACTCATGCACCAGTGACCTCTTATTGATGACTTTGCTGCCATTGTTCTATTGTTGTCCCAAACATTTCTCGTCTTTTTCATAACTAGGAGCAGTAGGAATCGAACCTACAACAACAACCTTATCAGGATTGCGCTCTGCCGTTGAGCTATGCTCCTATAATTGGTGAAGTGGGAATCGAACCCACGATCTTTCGCATATGAAGCGAAGGCTTTGCCAGCTAAGCTACTCACCAGTATGTCTTTATGGAGTCGGAGAGATTCGAACTCTCAACCTCCGCGTTGCAAACGCGATGCGCTCCCATTGCGCCACGACCCCGTATTCAGTTTTAAAAGTGGACCTATCCGGGTACGATCCGGAAACTAAAGAGTGCAAGTCTATTGTGATCCCAATTTCACCATAAGCCCATAAGCTGTCATCGTCGCTTTCGATTGAGAGAGGGAAACGGTTGGTTACGCTACTCTTGAGCCTCAAGGATCGCTTCGCATGACAGCAATTATGATGTACTCGGTAAGGAGTCGAACCTTACGTTTAATAGTGTCTAACCTATACACAGTATAACTAATGTCCACAAACCATTTTCAAGTTCCCTGCTGCTATTCCTCTCCGCTACGAGTACAAATATTCAGTTTTAAACTAGTCCTAATTTTTTAGCTCTTTTTTTAACAGCACCGCCAGTTACTCCAATCTGTCTACCAATTTCTGCCCAATATTTATACTTTTTCATCATAGCTGGCAAATCAACATTATTCCAATCAACTTTTCTTGCCAACGTTGCCGCACAAGCGGACGAACAAGTTTTATTAACATACGCTTTTGGACCCTTACAAACTGGGCAATACGTCTGAGGCATTATTTTTTTATACGTCACAAAAGTTTCATCAAATCTACTGCATTTTTTAGGAACGGGCGTTATGCCTTCGTTAATTTCTTCATGACAATTGCCACAAACCAATATACATTTTCTCAATTCAATTACGATTTTAGCCCAACTTTTAGGATTCGCCATAATCCTACCAAAACCAAACTCTTTTTTCTCAGGGTCTAAATGGTGTAATTTTAATGCTCTATTACATTTGTTGTATCCACAACAAACACATTTAGATCCCATAGCTTTTACAATTCGCTTCTTAGTCGCTTTTCTCCATCTTTTTACTTTTTCACTTTGGCTCATTTTTAAACTCCTATTTAAATGTTAACACGATATTGTTAACATTCATTTAGAAGTTTAGTTTTCCTTCTTTAATTTTAAAATAACTAACTCCGCAGGTTGGATTCGAACCAACGACGGGGCAAAGCCCACTTGGTTAACAGCCAAGTCCCTGCTACCAACTCGGGTACTACGGAATGAACGCTCCCACTCGGCGACGATCCGAGTTCCTTTGCTTGAAGGGCAAAAATTCTAACCATACGTAAACTATGGGAGCTTATCAACTACCCTGAATGGGATTCGAACCCATGATCTCTTGGATGAGAATCAAGTGAATTAAACCTGACTATTCTACCAGGGCATCTATATTAAATTTCTATTTTGTATCTATCTACGACTTTACAATTTTTAAAGATTACATGTTCTACTTCATCATTTATAACATATATTGTTTCGAATATATTTCCTGATTTCCATTCGAAGGCTAATCCATTATCTCCGCAAGGAGCTACTCTCATTGGTATAGTTCCATCTTTTATTTTTAGTATTAATTTAAAAGATATCATTATTGATTTTTCTGATGGTCTTTCGTCTTCGTATTCATAAAGATCATATTCTCTCAAATATTTTATTTTATCAATTACTTCTAACCAATTATTCATAACTATTTCCTTTCAAACTGACAGAAAAGGGCTTGAACCTTTTTCTCCCGCCTTGGATGGCGAGTGTTTTACCATGTTAAACTAAACCGTCAAAATAAAGCTTAATATTGAGAGATTTGAACTCTCATCTCCCGGTTATAGCCCGGACGTTCTACCATTAAACTATCTATTAAACTTACGCTAACCCCCGCAACCGGACTCGAACCGGTGTGAAAGGATAGACAATCCTTCATACTAGCCACTATATGATACGGGGAACTTATTTTTACGCCAACACAGAGACTCGAAATTTTTAAAAAGGAGTAACGGTGTTTTTATCGTATTATTATGAAAACAAAATCTTTAACATTAACTTGTAAGCACTGTAACAAAAGTTTTTCTCGATTAATCTGGAGAGATAAACAACGAAAAAAGCAAACTGCAACAATAAATTTTGTTCTATGTCATGCTATGAAAAATATAAAGCAGCATCAAACAACTAACAAATTAATATTAAATTTTTAAAATAACGTAATTAAACCTATCGTTCAATCATTTCCATTTCCCTCGGGGAGCAGGACTGCATGACTATCCTACTCCCCAAGAAAACACACCCCTTCTTTAAGATGACCTTCGCCATCTACAGAAAGCTTATTTAGTTTTGATATTCGTTAAGATCATATTCTCGTATTTTAGCTTCTACTCGTTGATCGATATATCCGTCCATCAACTTTTTGAAGTCTTTTTTGGCGTCACTTAATTCTTCAATTATGTGTCCGCCAGCCCAATCCCACGAGTATCCTTCATACTCTTCGAAAGCCTTATTATATTCTGACTGTACAAGTACGAGTCTAAGCAATGATCTTGTTAATTCATCTATATCTATGTCCATCGTTTCATCCTTTAAACAAGTATTAATTCAATATAATCTACTTTAACATTTTCGTCAACCACTTTTTCTACTAACTGTCTTTCTTGTTCTAGTTCTGGGAAGACTTTTTTAACATCATCCCAACTATCAGATTTAATTCCGTGAGCTAATTCAGCTACTCTTTTCGTAAAGTCTTTAAATTCTCTTGTTTTTGGAGCGGAGCAAGTTTGCCCTTTCACTGCTACTAGACATCTACCGTTTTCATCTTCGTATATTCTTTGCTTCATTTTCATTTTAATCATTTTCCTTTTTTGTTTTAATAGGCGATGAGAGATTCGAACTCTCGATATCATGCGTGTCGAGCATGTGCCTTAGCCGCTAGACGAACCGCCTGTTTAGTTAATGGGCAACCTGGGTAACGCTCCCAGTATTTCCTGTGTGTAGGACAGGCGGATTAACTTTCTTCCTCGTCGCCCGAATTTTATTCAATTATCATTTCTTTATGTCTTTTTGCTGCGTTTTTAAGTTTCTCATTAGGCTCAGAAGGCGTTTCTAAGAAGATATCTCTGTCTCTATCGGACAATGTTATATTTCCTGTATTTTCGTCCATTCTGGAGCCTTTCTATCGTTTTAAAGAACACCGGCAGCAGGATTTGCACCCGCGCCAACGGTTTTGGAGACCGCAATGCTACTGTTACACCATGCCGGTTTGTCAATATTCTAATTTGGAGTCATGTTGATTTAAACCTTAAACAATAAATAATAAAAAAATAATCAAGTTTAAAGAAGGACTAACCCAATAATTTAATAATATAGTATTAAAGGAGATATTATGAAAGACATCTATTTTATCGAATGCGGAGTTAAACGTAAAGGCGAATATCATGTTTGCGAATATTGTGGAGTAAAAACAATAAGAAGATTAAACGGCAAACAAAAATATTGTTCTGTTAACTGCTCATCAAAATCTAAACAAAAACAAATAAAACTTACATGTTCTACTTGTAGTAGAGTTTTTGAAAGAACAAAATCAAAACTGAATAACTCCAAACACGGTGTTCATTTTTGTTCTAAGGCATGTAAGATATCAGCACAAAGTCTTACCAGCACTTGTCCAGACAGTAAAAAATTCTTACCATCTCACTATGGAACATCAAAACATACCAACGAAGAAATTATATTTTTCAACGAGCCAGGACACGGCAGAAGAAAAGGTAAAAAATTCACTTGTAAACAATGTAACAAAGATTTTATCACAAGAATAGATTTTAACTCAAAATATTGCTCCCAACAATGTAAAATAGATTATGATAAAACTCTATACTTTAAAAAACCATGTACAAACTGTGGCAAGATAGTAAGCAGAAGGTTTAAAGAAACTAAAAAAAACAAAACCAAAAACATATTTTGCAATTCCTCTTGTGCTGCATCTTATAATAATACTCTTAAACGCAAATCTAGACGATCTAAAGTAGAAATAATGTTATTTGAAATGTTAGAAAAAGAATTTACTAACCTAAAGTTTATCCCAAATGACAAAAAGTTATTAGATGGTTTAGAAATAGACATCGCTATTCCGTCTCTTAAACTAGGTATCGAATGGAACGGCATAGTTCATTTTAAACCTATTTATGGACAAGCTAAACTAGATAGAGTCCAAGAGTTAGATGCAAAAAAACAGATATTAGCACAACAAAAAAAGATAAATTTAATAGTAATCCCTGATCTTGTTTCAACGAAAGCAAAAGTAAAAGAAGCATTTGCCTCTGTTAGCAAGATTATTAGACAACTAACAAATTAGAATATTTAATTTTAAAAAATCATATTGTCAAACCTATCGCTTGACATTTTAACGGGTATCTGACGGAATTCGAATCCGTGTCCTCTGACTCACAATCAGAAATTCTAACCAATTGAACTACAGACACCATGTATTCAGTTTTAACTTTGCGGCATAAAAAAAACAACCTTTTTCTTAGGTTGTTGTCTTTTTCGTCCTATTTCTGACAGCAACCTACTTACATACCAATATCTCCGACTACGGCTTCATTTGCCGTATGCCATGTATTGTTATTTTCTTGCTGTCTAAAATTCGTTTTCATAATATTCTCTACCTTCTATATCGTCTATTTACGACGATGATTTTAGTTATCCTTCATTTTTCTTAAATTTCTTTTCCCATTCTTCGTAAACACTTACAGGTTTTATCCATTGGTCTTTACGTTCTTTGTTTATTCCGTATTTTTCCATGAACGGATTATACCATACTTTCAGTCACATTCAACAACTAATTTATTTTATTTAGAAATTAAATATCGCCCATATTGGCTTTTCGTTGACGATCAGCATATCGACAGGTCTCAAAACTGGGATAACAAGACTCTATACTTATATATCCATCAGTCTCTTTATACCCTCTATCCTTATAAACATAAGGCACATTAGTTTCATCTACTCCGTCTGCAACTCTTTCAGCATCTATCCATTTCAGACTTCGTATATAACCGCATGGATTACAATGCCATACTTCGCTGATAAAAGGTATAGCTGGTGATCCATCGCCAAATACTGGCAATTGATCGATTATATCTTTAGCTTCCTTTAGTTCTGTGATTGCATTCTCAATGTCCATTTTAGTCCCTTTGATTTAACAAAGTTATACATTTTTTACATTGACCTTTGTGAGCCATTCCGAAGAACCCTTTATAGCCAACGATGTTTTTATAGACTTCATATTCACAACCGTCTATTACAATGGTTTCGGTATGATCATTGACTCTTGTCAAATCTTTTGATTCTTCTTCGTTACATTTCACGACTAAGAATACAAATCCTATGATTATACCTAAGATAATTAAACAGACTATAAGTTTTTCCATTAGTCTCTACCTTTCATTTCTTTCACAAAATTTTCAAACGCTTTTGTTTCTGCTAGAAATATTTTCTCAACAGCTTGAGCAAATTCTCTATCTCTAGCTATTAGATCTGATTTGTTACAACGTACAGGAACAAGGACTGCATCAAAACAGCAATCAAACGCATTTTTAGCGGACCTTTTCGAGGTATAAACATGAATACCTCTGTTAACTTCTATATGTGCTGCTCCTATAATCAGATCCCTTTCCTGCTTTAACTCTTCTTCCTGACTTTATCCAACCATGACATATTGGACCGCACAGGTTCATGATGTAAGGTTTTAAATATCTTTCAGATTTTTGACTGTTGATTCTATATCTTCCAACAAATCACATGATCTTTGTCATCAAATTCAAAAGGTTTACACTTATTACTTTTAAATGGATTTTTTTATCGGCATATAAACACATATCTTTGTACAAAAAATTTCGTTCATCGTTTATTGCATCTTTTGATTCTTTGAGACCAAAACCCATTTTAGCTTTCAAAATTTTAATAGCTTGAATCTTTTTCCCCTCTTCAAGACGCTCCTTGATGTCATAATATATATTAGCTGGGATAAGAAATTCCTTTTCGCTAACTATAACGGTATATTTATCGTCAACAGTAACTGCCCCAGACAAAAAATCTACTGTAAGTGCTATCGCCGATGCAGGCAGTTTAGGAACAGCAAGTAGTCTTTTAACAAAATTTTTAGTTCTTGGTTCCATCTTTTTGTAAAGGACACCATTCTGGAATCCTTATTCCTTTTTCAGTAGCATATTCATCGATATATTCATCATTATCGCCTATCCACCATAACTCTCTTGATTCTGTATCTTTAAGCTTTTCATTTTCGTGAAAACAGTATCTTCCTGGTGCTTCAGCCAAACGTTGTTTGTAAGGACATTGCAGACATTCGGTAATTACTAAATCTATTTTCCTTACTTCGTTCATTTTTCTCCTTTTGAAGCTTGGAGAAGGGACACGACGATCCCTACTACATAAACTATTGTCATTGTTAGCATTTAATTTTTGATTGCTGAAGATGGGAGTAGAACCCAATGCAATTTACCTTTCTCATCTTTATACCTTGTATGCCATTTTCCAACGTCTGGCGAGAAATCAAATACAATCCCTTCTCTCTCGCCTACGTCTGGTATGGTTAACGTGACTTCATCTCCACATTCCCAAGTTAGATTTAACTTGAGTGGACTATTTTGAGGCTTTTGTGCTTCTATATTCGTTTGAGGCTTTTGTGCTTCTATATTCGTTTGAGGCTCTTGAACCTGGACTTCTGCATTCCTATATTCTTCCCAAACATATATAGTCACAACTGTTGTTGCTACAACGTTAACTATCAAAAGACATAAGAATAGGAGAGTAAACGTTGGATATTTAAAGACTAACTGCACTAAAGCCTTTAGAGCCAATAGACCAAACACAACTAAAATAACTGCAATGATCCATGATCCGTATTGCCAAATATGTCCAAAAGCATCAATTAAAGTATCCATGGTTTAATTATATCATAAATTGCGTCACTTTTGTTGGCTTTTCTTTCTTGCTTTGACTATTTTGTCGCTCTTTTTCTACCAACTTATTGAACAAAGCCATAGCCTCTTCGTAAGACATAAGCTTCGATTTCACTTTCTTAGCTTCGCCCAATACAAAAGGATACATTGAGTTATCAACGACTCTTACAATATTGGTTTCATTGTCGGAAGCTGTATTTAACCATACAAAGCCTAATATAATTAGAGTTATAAGGATCAAGAACGCTCCCGCACCAAATATAAAACCTAAAAATCCAGTTCCCTCAAAACATCCCTGAGTGGCAAGCATAAAAATAAAGAGTGCAATAACTCCGCATATCATCATTAAAAAGGTAATTAGTACAAATGGCATTTTTTAATCCTCATCAAAAAAGTTTTCATGTTTTAACTCTTTTTTCATAAACAGAGTTACTATAACAAATACGATAAAGAACAACGATCCGAAAAATACTAGACCGCCAGCGGCAGTATATAAAAATCCAATAGCAGAAAGAATTGCGATACAAAGCAAAAGTACTCCTAATGCACTAGCAAGTATTAATGCTAAAATCAAAACCATACTAACTATTGACCCTACGATAACTGAAACAAGATATAAGGCTCCAAGAATAGATGCAAGCCATAATTTTGTTTTAGCAAGTTCGCGTATCCAACCGAACCCATCGGCTATTTTGTCGGCTATATTCTCTGTTGTTTTTTCAAATATATTCATTACAAACCGCCAGTTATTCTAAGGAACAGTATTGCGGCGAAAGTCGCAGCAGCTATCCAAACTACTATCGTTATGATAAACGACATTAGACCATACTTTATCATTATCTCTATTGTATCTTTATTTTAAATCGGGAAAATATTTCTCTTTGTATCGATTACGGTTCTCTTTTAGGACTATTCCTGAATAGACCATCAAAGTTATAAAAATCGCTAAAGGAAGTACTTTTAATACGATGGCTAAAATGGTCAACATGACAAACGGGAAAAAACAGAATAAAAGGACAGTTCCGAGAAACGCAGAAACTCCTAAAAAGAAAGGAAGTACTTTTAATACGAGTGTCACTAGACCCAAAATAATCACCGATACAGCAGTCAAGAAGGTAGCGGTCAAAAAATGGTTGACAGACATCTTTTCGATTCGCTTTGCGACTCTACGTTCGATATTGTCGCATTTATCCGTTATCTTTTTCATCATCTTCATTTCCATTTTCTTCCTTTACTTGTATAATTTATTTTCGCGCATATAATTACGCACCTTATCGTCTAATATTTTAGCTAATTTTTTAGAAACATACTCCGCAGAGGGAATATTACTAGAAGTCCATAACATTCTAACTTCAGTAGAAGACACTTCCATGATTTTTTGATCGGTTTCGCTCCTGTCAGTTGAAGCAAGATAGATATGCGGAGGACTCAGATACCAATTAACACCTGGTTCCATCTTATATCCAGACCTAGGAACGATAACAAACCTCATCATCCTCTCAAGGTCTTTATAGTTGACCCATCTATCAAACGTATTAGCATTATCCATACCAATAACAATAGAGAAGTCATATCGATCTTTAGCGAAATCTTCAGCTAACAACCTTTTGACCAACTGATAAGTCTCGCCAGCAAGTTGGTGTTTAATCTCGTAATCAAAAACCTTGATTCTTCCGTCTACTTCAGCAGCCAACTCGCACATTGCTAGTCTATGTTCTGCTGAAACCATATTTTTACCGTTCATATGTCCATTACAAGGGACTAACCATACTTCATCAAACGTTCGGCTAGTATTAAGAACATATTGTGCAAGTTGTATGTGACCTTTAGTTGGAGGATTGAAAGCACCGCCAATCAAAGCTACAGATGTCTTCCTGCCTAAACTTTTGTACTGATTCTGTCGCCTCTTAATCTTCTTAAGTGTAGCTTCTATCAGTTCGGTGGCATCCCAATCACATTCGTTACAAAGCTGGAGAAGAGAGGACAATAGATCGCCAGTCTCTTCCTTGATGTTTTTAAAATCAACAAATCTATGAAGCTCTACAGCCTCGCCAAAGATATCATCTAATCTCTGCGATAACGGAGTATTTCCGAAAGCCTCTATGAAAGCATCATTTACTTTTTTTTGCGTCTCTTTGTTCATTTCTCTTCTCTTTTTGTTTAGCTTCTTTTTTTCTGTAGTCAGTTTCATAGAATCCAGTGCCTTTAAATATAACGCCTGCACCTTTGCCTATGATCCTTCTGACCTTCAGCTTGCCGCATTCAGGACATTTTTTAACCTTTGGGGCAGACATAGCTTGGAACTTTTCAAACGTATGTTTACAAGCCGAGCAGACGTAATCATAAGTCGGCATTATTTTACCTCAGTTTTAGCCCACATATAAAAACTTTCTTTGCAATCTTCGCAAACCACATATAAAACTTCTCGCGTATCATCTCCATTGGCGATTGAACCACCAGAAGTCCATCTACCACCAGAAGTCCATCTATGACTCGCTGCATATCGTACTTCTTTTCTCTCAGCAACCTTCATATTGCCATTGCATTTAGGACACAATCTTTCATTATCTGTATAAACCTTGACTTTTGAAAGAAATTCGGATACTTTAGCTTTATCTGCTCTATCTTCTTCTTTTTTTTCTAAAGCTTTTAAGCGTTTTTCAGTTTCAGCTTTCAACGCTTCGAATTCTGCTCTTGTTAACGGTAATTCTACTCTATTTCTACCCATTTATTAGCTCCTCAAATTAAAACTATAGCGAATATACCAGACACTAGCATGATTATAAAAAGAATTATAGCAATAGGGGTAGCATA
>Ga0209756_1000213_pt1 | contig 56571 bp, 83 predicted proteins | sample ETNvirenome_6_85_FD_184071 | JGI IMG/M metagenome (GOLD analysis project Ga0209756, IMG submission 184071) | Marine viral communities from the Pacific Ocean - ETNP_6_85 (SPAdes) (version 3) | ecosystem: Environmental > Aquatic > Marine > Oceanic | place: Pacific Ocean | collected 2013-06-19 | reverse complement strand
ATTCATGGTACATCATTACGGACGTTCCAAACGGTATGAAACACTTTGAAAGAACTCCATTGACAACTTCAATGGAAGGTGATTTCGATACTGGTAACGTTAGATACAAAGCTAGAGAAAGATACGTCTTCGGCGCATCTGACTTTAGAGGTATCTACGGCGTTGAAGGTGCGTAGAATCTAAACTAATTTTGTGGCGGAACACAGTTCCGCCACAATTTAATAATAATGGTGAGAATATGAGGAATTTCCTAGTACAGATATGGGCGTATGATTATTATGCTAAATTTAAAGTTTTAGCTGATGATAATGCTAACTCTATTGAAAAATCAATCCTTGACAAGCTAGGAGAAAAGAGTATAAAGTGGGAATCAACGGGAATGTTTAGGGACGTTCCTAGAAGAATAACCTATGAGGAGGTTGTTGATGTTACAAGACCTATACAAACAAAAACGGTCCTTGGAGTTGAGGTGGCAGTCTGAGTATGAACAAAGTGGTAAATATACTCTGGACATGGTTGAAATTGATGAAAAGATCAAACAAACCATCACCGAAATTAAATTGGAGGAGTCTAAAATTGCTGAGAGAGAAAATAAAATCAGAAATTCTGCCCCCCAAGTTTCTGTGGCTACTTAAATAAACGCCACATCGCTGAAATCGTACATTTCTATTAGGATCGCTTGCACTCTACTAAAATCTATTATATAAAATAATCACTATACATTTTTAATAAACTTAAATGTAGACGCGTATAGTCGACATGCCCCTAGGGACTACATTTAAAATATTCTAGGAGGAATATTATGGCAAACACATCGTTTAACGGTCCAGTTAGATCCGAAAAAGGATTTCAACAGATCAATAAAGCTGCTAGCACAGGAGTTATAACATCAAGGTTTCTAGGAACGAAACCTGATTTAACTAGCTTAACTGCTACTGCAGTAGCGACGTCAGGTACATTAACTTACACTGATAATGTAGTTACTGTTAACAACTTTACAGGAGCTGCTGCACAAGCGGTAACATTACCGGCAGCTGGAGTAGGCTCTATTGTAGTACATCTTCAATCAATTGACACAACGGGGGGTACAAATACTCTTTCGTTTGATTGTGCAGGTAGTGATGTATTTAGAACTGGTTCAAAAGTTGAAACCACTTCAGGAGCTGTCGTAAGTCTTGACACGTCTACAGCAAGTGAAACGAAAATAACGTTTACACCTGCAAATGCGACAACTAATATAATAACAACTGGTTGTTATATATATTTTACATGCTTTGAAAAAGGTACGTGGAATGTAGCTACTGATCTTGCAAAAGATCCATTAGCGGTTACAGGCACTTTTCTGTTTGAAAGTTAATAAATAATTTTAAGGTGCTCCTTCGGGAGCACCTTAATTAAGGAGAAAAAATGGGAACATATATAAGCACCGTAAAAGCTACTAATGGAACTGCTTCTTTTGCAATTTTTGCAGGGCCTTGTAGAATTTTAGGAATATATTACGTAGCTGATACCACTGCAGGAACTATTACTATTAAAGATGGTGGTGCGTCTGGAACTTCAATTGCTGTCTTTGATACACCTAAAGGCGCTGCTGCTACTGCAGGAGAAAATTGGGCTCAATACATTCCAATTCCAGGTGATGGACTTTTATGCAGAACAAGTGGATATGCAACTTTAAGCGGTGTAGCAAAAGTTACTATATTCTATGGATAGGAGCATAGATGGCAAATACAACATCAGGCTCTTATACATTTGGTAAGACTCTTGCAATTGATGATATAATTTCTGAAGCTTACGAGCGAATCGGCTTAGTAGGTACAGCAGGACATCAAATACATAGCGCAAGAAGATCTTTAAATATTTTATTTCAAGAATGGGGAAATAGAGGAATTCATTTTTGGGAAATAGGTCAAACTAATATTGATCTATCAGAAGGCACTACTGAATATTCTTTTTACAGAGATAGTGCAGATGGTACAAGTGCAACGACAACACCATCTAATGGTATTTATGGAATAGCTGATATTATGTTGGCTTCATATAGAACTAATTATAATACCACTTCACAAACTGATCTCCCACTGACTAAAATTTCAAGAGACACTTACGCGGCACTTTCAAATAAATTAACTAAAAGTACACCAAGTCAATTCTGGGTTCAAAGATTCGTGGATCGTACTACAATTACAATTTACCCAACTGCAAATTCTACAGCAGCAGATAATTATATTAGCATTTACTATGTAGCAAGACTTCAAGATGTTGGAGCCTACACAAATGCAGCTGATGCTCCTTATAGATTTATACCGTGTATGGTTGCGGGGTTAGCATTTTATTTATCTCAAAAATATGCACCACAAAGAACACAAGAAATGAAATTATTATATGAAGATGAATTAGCAAGAGCTTTAGCGGAGGATGGATCAGCGGCGAGTACGTATATTACACCGAAAACTTATTATCCAAATATATAATGACATTATTAACTAAAGGAATGGGAGTTGTTAAAAAAATAATGGCTAATACTTCGGCTGGAAGAAAAGATCAAGTATTAGATACTATAAGAAAAAGCAGAAATAGAAGGCTTCCAAAAAAACTTAGAAATAAAAAAGTAAAAATAGAAGGCAAAGAATATAAGAGTGAACAATATACTATGGATGTTGATACTTATTCTAATGTTTCTTCCGCGCCAGATAAAGAAGTTAAAGCATGGTTAAAACATAAAGGGTACAAAGAATAATGGGAAGATTTTCAAAAGGTAGATATGCATTAATGATTTCAGATCGTTCTGGAGCTGCATTTCCATATAGAGAAATGGTTCAAGAATGGAATGGTGCTTGGGTACATAATTCTGAATATGAACCTAAACAACCACAAATAGACCCACGACCTCATGGTGCAGATGCACAAGCTTTACAACATGCTAAACCAGCTAGAACAGAATTTGCAACAGAAGATTTTTTACCGAATAATCCTTTTACAACTACAGCAGCATCTGCAACTTTAAGTGTTTCTTTTCCAAGTAATCCTTTTAATGATGGAACAACTTATGTAAGATTTAGAGATGTTAAAAAACCTGTAGGGGGCGTTGCAATAACAACGTTAGAATTAGAGACTACTTTAAATGGAAATATTTCTGATTCAGTTACTACTATTACTTTAACTGATGCAAGTGAATTTCCAACATCAGGATATATTGTGATAGAAAAAGTTGATCAAGACTCTAGTTCTTCAACGTATGGACAATATTTTAATGAAGTTATTAAATATACAGGAAAATCAACTCATGATTTAACTGGGTGTACAAGAGGCAGTTCAGCTCCGTATGGAGGAGTGACTCCATCTAGTACTACAGCTGGTACTCATTCTAGTGGTGCAAAAGTTTTTGGTTCGTATTTAGCGACAGCAGTGGGAACTACTGTTAAAACAGTAGGTCAACCTTCAACAGAAACTCAATATAATTCACTTACAGTACCACTTGTTTCCAATGCAAGTAGTGCTGAAACAGGGGGCGGTTTACAATGTACAATTGGACCCGTTAATGATAAGGATTAATTATGGCTGGATATACACTCTCAGCATTAGAAGCTGACATTAGAAGTTATACTGAAGTAGACAGTACTGTTTTTACTGGTGCTCTTCTAGGCAGATTTATAGAAAATGCAGAATTTAGACTTTTTTATGATATTCCTATGGATTCAGATAGAGTTGAATATCAAGGAACATTAGCAGCTGATGTTAATACAGTTAGAGTTCCTGCAGGTATGGTTTTTGTAAGAGGTATCGAAGTTTTTAATTCTACGTCTTCTAGAACAGGACCAGCTACTTGGCTTTTAAAAAGAGATAGAACTTTTATAAATGAATATGTGGGACAATTAACAGGGCCAGAAGGTGGCTCTACGGGTCAAGATACTACAGGCTTACCTAAATATTATGCTATGTTTGGAGGAGCAACTGGAACTGCCTCAACTACATCAGGAAATATTATAATGGCTCCTACACCAGATGCTAATTATTTAATAAATATTCATGGAAATGTAATACCAACAGGATTAGGGACTAATACTTCTGGGACTTATATAAGTAAATACTTTCCTCAAGGGCTACTTTATGCTTCCCTGGTCGAAGCTTATGGATTTTTAAAAGGTCCAATGGATATGTTGACATTATATGAGCAAAAGTATAAACAAGAATTAAGTAAATTTGCAAGTATGCAAATTGGGAGACGAAGACGAGACGATTATACGGATGGTACTATTCGTATACCAATTGAGTCACCGCCTCAATAATAGGAGATAATTTATGGCAATAACATCGGCAGTTTGTAATAGCTTTAAACAAGAAATTTTAGAAGCAGAACATAATTTTACGGCTTCTACGGGAAATACTTTTAATTTAGCATTATACACAAGTTCAGCAACTTTAGGGGCGTCAACAACAGCCTATAGTTCTAGTAATGAAATCACGAATTCATCTGGAACAGCTTATACTGCAAAAGGAAAAGCATTAACAAGTGTTACACCAACATTAGATTCATCAACTGCAGTCTGTGATTTTGCAGATGTCTCTTGGACATCAGCTTCATTCACAGCTAATGGATGTTTAATTTTTAATGATTCACATGCAACAGATGGATCGGTATGCGCGGTAGCTTTTGGTGGAGACAAAACAGTTTCTTCTGGAACTTTTACAATTCAGTTTCCCGCAGCAGCAGCAACTACAGCGATAATTCGGATAGCATAAGGAGGTAAGTCCTTATGGCCTTTATAAGAACATTTACCGTCACGGTTAGTGGAGGTAAATACTATATTGATAGTGTTCAACAACCTACTATAAATTTAGCCGAAGGTGGTTTATATAAATTTGACGTCTCCGATAGTTCCAACGAAAACCACGATTTAAGATTTTCCACAACAAGTGATGGTACACATGCAGGAGGTTCTGTTTATACAACAGGAGTTGATAACTCAGGAACTCCAGGAGATGCAGATGCCTATCTTCAAATTCAGGTAGCTACAAGTGCACCTGATCCTCTTTATTATTATGACACAAATAACTCTGGCCTAGGAGGTCAAGCAAATACTCCAGCCGCCGCTTCTTATGGAATGCGTGCATGGAGTATAAATTCATGGGGGGCTCAAAATGAAGTTGATGTTTCATTAACGGCTCCTAGTGAATTAACTTCTTCTATTGGTGATGTAGCTGCATATCCTGAACAAGGATGGGGATCTGATACATGGGGAACTGAAGATTGGGGTGAAAGTGGACTTTCTTTTACTATAAGTGGAGTTTCAGCTACTGCCTCAGTTGGAGATATTGTTGCTTCATCTTTACAAGGATGGGGTAGAGCCGAATGGGGTGAAGAACCGTGGGGAGACAGTAATAATCCCACTGTTAGTTTAACAGGATTAGGAGCTACTTCTTCCATAGGAGAAGTTTCAGCATTTAACGAACAAGGTTGGGGTAGAGATCCTTGGGGTTATGAAAACTGGGGTGAATCAGCAATGACAGTTGTTGTGGATGTTGACTCTAGTGGAGTAGCAACAACGGGTGTTGGAGCAATTTCTCCATCTGAAATGTCTATAGGACTAAGTGGTCAAGGTACTACATCATCTGTAGGTACTCCAGGATTAGAATTTGGACCAGCAGGTGCACTATCAGGAGTTTCAGCAACTGTAAGTGTTGGTTCTGTTGATCCAGTAATTGTAGTTCCATTAAGTGGAATTGCATTAACTTCTTCAGTGGGTGCTATTGCACCAGCTGATGTGATGGGATTAACAGGAGTAAGTGCTACTGCTTCACCAGGAGAAATAACAGTAGCTTCTGTTGAATTAGTAGATGTAACTGGGGTAGGCGCAACATCTGCTGTAGGCTCTATTTCACTTGCAGCAATGAGTGTAGGATTAACAGGTCAATCTCTTACTTCTAGTACGGGTTCTATTTCACCAACTGAAATGACAATGGGATTAACTGGACAATCTGCAACAATTAGTTTAGGACAGATTGGTGGTCCAATTGCATGGGAAAAAGTTACTCCTACTCAAGATGGTAGTTGGAGTAAAAGAACAGCTACACAAGGTGGTAGTTGGAGTAAAAAAACACCTTCACAAGGCGGAAGTTGGAGTAAAAGGTCGGCTTAATTAGTTGACATTATATATAAAACAAAATAAATATTAGGATCTAGATAAGATTTAGGAGAAAATTATGGCTTCAACATATACACCGTTAGGTGTTGAAAAAATGGCAACCGGTGAAAATGCCGGTACATGGGGAACAAAAACTAATACAAACTTAGAAATTATTGAACAATTTGCTGGTGGTTATACTACGCAAGCAGTAACTGATGGAGCTGATACAGATTTATCAGTAACTGATGGTGGAACAGGAGCAACGCTTGCTCATAGGGTAATTGACTTAACAGGTGCACTTACAGGTGCAAGAAATGTAACTGTTCCTATTGATGTACAGCAACTGTACGCAGTTAAAAATTCTACAACAGGCTCACAGGCAGTAACTTTTAAATATGTAAGTGGTACAGGTACTAGCGTTACTTGGTCTGGTGGAGATACATCAACAAAATTTATTTATGGTACAGGTTCAGGAACTAATCCAAACATCGTAGATGTGGGATTTGTTACAACTAGTGGAACTCAAACTTTAACAAACAAAACCTTAACATCTCCTAAAATTGGAACTTCTATTTTAGATACAAACGGACTTCAATTAGCTCTTTTAACAGCTACAAGTTCTGCTGTTAATGAAATTACACTAGCTAATGCAGCTACAGGAAACAATCCAACTCTTACAGCGTCTGGAGACGATAGCAATATTGGTATTGCTCTAAAGACAAAAGGAAGTGGAGTAATTCAAGCTGAAGATGGTGGTGGAACAGTAGCAGCAGTTAAAATTGCAGGAAAAGAATCTATTTGGGTTCCTGTTACAGCTATGTATGGAGCTACAACTAATCCACCTGATGCAGCACAAGTAGAGACAACAGCTTTAAGACCAGACATGAAAGTGTTAGACTTTGATGCTGGTACAGATCAATTTGCACAATTTTCAGTAGCTTTTCCTAAATCATGGGATGAAGGAACAGTAACTTATCAAGTATTTTGGTCCCCTGCTTCAACTAACACAGGTGATTGTATTTTTGGATTACAGGGTGTAGCATGTGGTGACAGTGATACTATTGATGTAGCTTATGGAACAGCCGTAACAGTTACCGATGCTGGTATAGGAACAGTCGAAGATCAACAAGTTTCATCTGAAAGTGGTGCTGTTACAATTGCAGGCTCTCCTGCAGTAGATCAACAATCTTATTTTCAATTATATAGAGATGCAAATGCCGGTGGAGATACTTTTAGTGCTGATGCAAGAGTACTAGGAGTTAAATTATTCTACACTACAGATGCAGCTAACGACGCATAAGGAGTATAGAACATGTCTTTTGGATATCAAATTTTAGGTTTTGGATCAGGGGGTAGTGCAGGCCCTTATGATGTAGATTTTTTAGTCGTAGCCGGTGGCGGTGGCGGCGGATGCACTTCTAATGGTGGACCTCAAGCACGAGGATCTGGAGGGGGCGGAGGTGCTGGAGGATATAGAACTTTATCTACTCAAGAAGTAACTCCAGGAAACGATATTACAGTAACAGTAGGTGCAGGAGCAGCTGGTAAAGTTCAAGCTACAGTTACTCAATCAACTCCCGGAGGAGTTTCATCAATAGCTTCAGACGATTTTTCAACAATGGAATCAGCTGGTGGAGGAAGTGGTGGTAGTCACAACGCTAGTGGTCCAGCAAGTCCATATTACGATATTTTTAATGGAGGATCTGGTGGCGGCAGAGGAGGTTCTGTTGGCCGAGGTGGAGTAGGAAATACACCTTCTACTGATCCATCGCAAGGTAATGATGGAGGATCTGGAATTAATGTTAGTAAATATATTGGTGGCGGTGGTGGAGGCCACGCTGCAGCAGGAACAGATGCATCTGGTAATCAAGCTGGAGTAGGCGGAGCAGGAACAGCAAATACAATAACAGGTGCGTCAGTTTATTATGCTGGTGGAGCTGGAGCTGGTGCAAATGGCTGCTATGCAGGAAGTCAACAAGGAGCCGGAACTCCTTCAACCGGAGGTGGCGGCGGCGGCGGTGCGAATAATACAATAGGCACAGCTGGAACGGCGAACACCGGAGGTGGTGGTGGCGGAAGCGGAGGCCAACACGAAGGAACACCAAATGCTGGTGGAGCTGGTGGTTCTGGAGTTGTAATTTTAAAAGTACCAACTTCAAGTTATACAGGAACAACAACTGGTTCTCCTACGGTAACAACTTCGGGCGACTATACAATTGTAAAATATACATCCAGTGGGACATATACGGCGTAACAATGGCACACTACGCAAAATTAGATAATACTAATACAGTAACACACGTTGTTAGAGTTGAGGATAACGAATGTGTAGATGCGAATGGAATTGAAACAGATAACCAAGGTCAAAATTTTTTAAGATTTATTCATAAAGAACCTGATGCAGTTTGGAAAAGATGTTCTTATAATACTGTACATGGAGAACACCAAGAGAAAAATGAAAATGGAGATGTAGTGGCAGTATCTACAGAAAAAGCTTTTCGGGGAAACTATCCAACAGTTGGATATACTTATGATGAAGCATTAGATATTTTTTTATCACCTAAACCATATCCTTCTTGGTTATTACATACAGAAAGAGATTGGGCTGAAACAGGCTTTGACCAATATGAATGGAAACCACCAGTCGAGTATCCCTCGGTTAATAAAAAAGGCGACGTGCTTTGGTTTATATCATGGGATGAACCAAACCAAAGATGGACGGCTTATTTAGCTGATGACAATGAAGTTCAGTATGTTTGGAACGAGTCAACTAAAGATTTTGATGTTATTTAATACCTAATTGATTTAGATCAATTGACTTTTAAATTATACTTGATATAAATTCAAGTAATGAAAGAGCTATACAGTGAACTACGGGGACTTTTTCCTACACCTCTTTTTGTAAGTCATACAAATAAAGAGTTTACAAAAAAAGAAATATCTTTTCTTAAAAAGAAAAAGCTACCTTTAAATATTTTAAACAATAAAATATTAAAAAATATTAAAAAAGAAGTAGTATTGGCTACACATAACTATTTCTATCATATAGAAAAAACTTCTAGTGATTTAAATTTTGATATTTATCAATCTTGGGTTGAGGTGGGCCATAAAAATAAACCCTCTCATGATTTAAAACATAGTCATAGAAATAGTTTTTTATCTGGATTTTTATATATTGATGCTGCTGCAGAAAAGGATAGACTTAGTTTTATCAAAGATCAAGGGAGTTTCTTTGAGTTTACAGTAAAACAAAATAATGTTTTTAATTGTTCTACCTGGGAGGTTCCTGTTGAGAGTAAAAAAATAATTATATTTCCATCTTATGTACCTTATATTTTTCGTAAACAAAATAAACAACCAATAATGGCCATAGGATTTAATATTTTTTTAAATGTTAAAACTGGAAAAGTTTCTGATCTGATAGCGGAGTTAATTAAATGATAATTAGAAAACAAATTGTTTCTATTTTCCCTACCCCAGTATATTATTCAAAGCTCAATAGAAAATTTACACAAAAAGAAAGTAATTTTTGGAAAAAAAATAAATATAGATCTAATGATGGAAACATCACAAGTGTAGATAATTATGTTCTAAACAACAAAATATTAAAAAATATTAAAAAAGAAATAGAATTAAGATTAAAAGATTTTATGGATAAAATAATCCAACCCAAGACTAATGTGAAATTATATATTTCTCAATCTTGGTTTAATACTACATCCCAAAATCAATTTCATCATTTACATTCTCATCCAAATAGTTATTTATCAGGTGTTCTATATTTTGATGCGGACCCCCGAGTAGATAAAATTTTTTTTAATAGAAAACAAGACCCCAAAGTTACTTTAAAAGTAAAAAAGTTTAATGCATTTAATTCAAAGTCATGGTGGTATCCTATTCAAGTGGGAGATATTATTATTTTTCCTTCTTTTGTCCCCCATTATGTAGCACAAAAACAAAATGACGAAAATAATAAGAGATGTAGTCTAGCATTTAATACTTTTTTAAAAGGAACATTAGGGGACCCAACAAGATTAACAGAATTAATTTTATAATTATGCCACAACAAACTATTACTAAATTAGCTTATTGGTTTTGGAAAAAATCTATTAATACAGAAGGTATTCTAAAATTAAATGATTATATTGAAAAAAATTTTGATTCATATGAAGAAAAATCCTCAAAAGCAAAATATTCAACTAAAACAGCTGTAGTTAAATTAATACAGTATAAAAAAATAAAAAAAATAATAGAGCCTATTATTCTATCTTGTAAAAATGTTGGAGAAGAACAGTTCGGTTATATTTTAAACGACGTATATGATTTGCATTTTTGTCATTTTAATAGTTATAAGGCTGCACATAAAGGCCAATATACTTGGCACCTGGATGAAGATCCTTCTCCTTACCGTGATATTAAACTAACTATTTTAATTAATTTATCTACAGATAAATATGAAGGAGGAAAATTTTATATACTTCAAGGTAAAGAAATTTATGTTAATGAACTAGATGAACCTGGAAGTGTTTTAATATTTAAATCTAATTTATTACATAGAGTTTCTCCTGTAACTAAAGGGGAACGTAAAACTTTAGCTCTTTTTTTAACCGGACCCGCATTTAGATAATGGATTTTATTGAAGAATATACTGTACCTACATCATTATGTGATGATTTTATTAATTATCATAAAAAAAATAAAGAATATAAAAGTCTAGGACATGTTGGGGATATGAGAAGTAAAGTTGATATAAATTATAAAAAATCTACAGATGTTTATTTCTATAATCAATCTAAAGAACCTTTCATGACAGGTTTTTTTAATCATCTTTCGGAAGCGATTACACATTATGCTTCTAAATATAAATTAAAACTTCCCGTACATACTTTTATATGTAATCACATTCAACACTATAAACCAGGAGAGGGTTTTCCTGCTTTACATTATGAAAGAGCATCAATGTCAACTTTGAAAAGAGAATTAGTTTACATGTTATATTGTAATAATTTAAAAAACGGAGGAACTCATTTTCCTAATCAGAAGAAAATATTAAAAGCAGTTAAAGGTAAATTATATATATGGCCGGCGGGGTTTACTCATCCGCATCAAGGTGTTATATGTAAAACAAAAGAAAAATATATCGTGACAGGATGGTTTGAAAATTGTGAAAAATAAAAAAATATATTTTATATCAGGATTTCCTAGAGCCGGTAATACCGTATTGGCTTCTATTTTAAATCAAAACCCTAAGATAAAAGCTAGTGCTCATTCAATTTTACCCGATGTGCTTTTTCAATTAGACCGGCTTAAAGATAAAGAAATTTACAGGAACTTTCCAGATGAAAAATCTATGGATAATTTAATAGAAAAAACATTCGTTTCTTACTACGATCAATGGGATGCTGATTATATTATTGAAAGAGGGGATTGGATAACTCCTTATAACTTAAGATTATTACAAAGATATTTTAAAAATAATGAAATAAAGATTGTTATCTTAGTACGAGATATTTTAGATATTGTAGGTTCTTTTTTAAATGTCTGTAGAAGAAATGCAGAATTTCATCTTAATAAAGAATATGAAGCTGCGGATAAGAGTACCATCATCTACAATAAAAAAGAAGAATTGGCGGAGAAGATAATGGATCGACATAATTATGTCTATGCTACTTTATTTTCAATTAATAATTTAATGAAAGAAGATACATTCAATAATTATATTTTCGTTGAATATAATGATTTAGTTTCTAAACCTGAAGATACTTTAAATAAAATATATAACTTTTTTAATATAGAAAAATTTAAACATGATTTTAATAACATTAAAGAGTTTAAAATTAATGGAGTTATGTATGATGATGGGGTAGTAGGAGGAAAACTACATGATGTTAAAGTAGGAAAACTTGAAAGACAAAGATATGTAGTGGAAGTTAATCAAAGAGTAGTGGATAAATATTCTGGTTTAGAGATGTGGAAAAACCCTCCAGAGAAAACTAACAACTTTAAATATATTGACAAGATAGATGTAGAAGGAACAAAAAAAATATTACAAAATTTTAACGAAGACGATTGGAATAAATATACCTATAGACAAGAAACTTGGGATGTACATAATCAAACCCAAACCATACCGTTGCTTTACGGAGAAGATTTTGATGAAGTAGCTCCACAAAGAAAAGACTATAATAAATTTATTCCAATTTTAAAATCAATTGAAGAAAAATTAATTAAAAAATATTCTACAGGATCAATTTCACGAGCTATATTAGTTAAGCTAGGTGCAGGTTGTAGTGTTAAAGCTCATCAAGATCATGGAGATGCTTTACAAAGTACTATTAGACACCACATCCCTCTTCAAACAAATCGATATGTTATATTTACTGTAGGGGGTGAAGGAAAAAATCTTAAAGAAGGTGAGATATGGGAAATAAAAAATACCGATAAAACTCATTCGGTTTATAATAAAGGAGTTGAAGATAGAATTCATTTGATTGTAGATTGGAAAAATGAAAAATAAATTAAATGATTATATTTTTAAAATAGAAAACTTTTTAAATAAAGACCTTTGTGAGGAGACAGTAAAACAATTAGAACCTATTAAATGGACTGATCACCGTTTTGTTTATCGCGTTGTAGGTGGGATGACCATTGAAAAGAGTTACTCATTGAAAGAAGAGTTAGAAGTTAGTTACGACAAAGTTTTAAATAAATCAGAAATAATGACTAGGCTGCACTCAGCTATACAACAATATCAAAACAATTTGAAATTCAATTGGTTTTCAGGGTGGAATGGTTATTCAGAAATAAGATTTAATAAATATGCAAAAAATAAAACAATGGCTAAACATTGTGATCATATACATAGTATGTTTGATGGAAAAATAAAAGGTGTTCCAATATTAAGTTGTCTTGGTATTTTAAATGATGATTATCAGGGAGGGGAATTTATTATGTTTGATAATAAGCATATTGAATTAAAAGCAGGGGATTTATTAATCTTTCCATCTAACTTTTTATATCCACATACCGTAAAGCCAATAAAAAAAGGAACTAGATATTCTTATATATCCTGGGTATATTAATGACAAATACGTGGAACTGTAAATTTTTAAGAAAAATTAATGACTATGTTTATTTATTTAATGTTGAAAAACATAAACAATTAAAAAATAAGATTTTAAAAAACATTCAGGCTACTCCCTTTACTAAAATTGATAACGTCTATAAAACAGATTGGGAAATTGATTATTATTTAGAAAGGAAATATTGGGATCAAAATATCCAAGAAATATTTAATAACTGTACAAATTTTATAAAAAAAGATTTATACGGCGATATAGAATTTAATACATTTTTACATAATTATTGGTTTCATATCTATAATAAAAACTCAGAGTTTAAATGGCATACCCATGATAAAACTAATTTTTCTGGAATTTATTATATAAGTCTTCCATATAAAAAATATAGAACAGAGTTCTTAAGTCTAAAGACTGAAGCCCAAGAAGGAAACATATTAATTTTTCCAGCTTTTCTAGCACATCGTTCTCCTATAAATAAATCCATTAAAAACAAAACAGTGTTAGCGTTCAATTTTTCTCTGGGATATAGAAACCTAGGCTCCTCTTAAAAAATCCTGGAAGGGAACTATTGAAAATATAGTAAAACTCAGATAAACTGTTACTACTCAAATTGCTAAAAGTATAGTAAGGATAAGCATGCTACAAAAAATAGGTTTTTTGCCTGGATTCAATAAACAAGTTACCCCAACAGGAGCAGAAGCTCAATGGCAAGAGGGTGAAAACGTTCGTTTTAGGTATGGAACCCCTGAAAAAATAGGAGGCTGGTCCCAGCTAGGAGATAAATCTCTAACTGGTGCCGCTAGAGCCCTTCATCAAATGGTTAATAATGAGGGTATTAAATATTCTCTTATAGGAACCAATAGAATTTTATATGTATATTCTGGAGGAGTTTACTATGATATTCATCCTTTAGTTAATCCATCAGGAACAGCTATTACAAGTGCATTTACTACTACTAATAGTAGTACCACTGTTACCCTAACTTTTAGTTCCGCTCATGGCTTTGTGGCAGGTGATATAATTTTATTTGGAGATTCTTCTACATTTAGTTCTATCACTGATTCTGTTTTTGATGCCAATACTTTTTGTGAAAAAAAATTTATGGTGCTATCAGCACCTACTACTACCACTCTTACTATTAATGCAGGAGCTACTGAAACTGATTCAGGAGCCACAACTTCCGGAGGCATAACTTATTATAGATACTATCATGTGGGTCCAGCTGAACAGGTTGGAGTTTATGGTTATGGAATATCTCAATGGGGTGGTACGGTAACCAATCCTCAAACTACAACTTTAGATGGAGCTTTAGGAGACAATGCTTATGGAACCGGAGGATCAGGAACCAGTATTACTTTAGATTCTGTTACAGGATTTCCAACTACAGGAACAAATTATATACAAGTTGATTCAGAAGAAATTTCTTATACAGGAGTTTCAGGAAGTGATCTCACAGGAATTACAAGAAATGCTAGAGGAACTACAAGAGCTGCTCATTCAGATGGAGCAACAGTTACAAACTTCAGTGACTATGCTGCATGGGGTCAAGCAGCAGCGTCCACGGATAAAGTTGCTGAACCTGGGTTGTGGTCTATTGATAATTTAGGAACCACAGCTATTGCTTTAATTTGTAATGGAGCAGTATTTGAATGGAATGCAAACGCATCTAATGCAACAGCAACACGGGCTACTATTATTTCTGGTGCACCAACAGCATCAAGAGATATGTTAGTATCAACACCCGACCGTCACTTAGTTTTATTTGGAACAGAAACAACAATAGGAACAACATCAACTCAAGATGATATGTTTATAAGATTCTCTGCTCAGGAAGATATAACTGACTGGGCTCCAACAGCAACCAATAGTGCTGGTACACAAAGACTGGCCGCTGGATCACGGATCATGGGAAGTAAATTAGGTAGAAATGCAATTTATGTATGGACAGATACCTCATTATTTACCATGCGTTTTGTAGGGGCTCCTTTTACTTTCGCCTATGAACAAGTAGGAACAAACTGTGGATTGATAGGAAAAAATGCAGCTGTAGAAGTTGATGGAGCGGCGTACTGGATGTCTGATAATGGTTTCTTTAGATTTACTGGTAAACTAGAATCGATGGACTGTTTGGTTGAAGACTATGTTTATGATGATTTAAACACTACTTCAAATCAAATGATCTATTGTGGTATTAATAACTTGTTTGGAGAAGTTATGTGGTTTTATCCTACTGCTAATTCTAATGTTATTACTAGATGTGTGGTTTATAGTTATCTAGACTCAAGTGCAGAAAGACCTATTTGGTTTACTAATGCAAGTTCACTTTTTCCAAGAACTACGTGGGTAGACTCAGCAGTATTCGGTCTTCCTCATGCAACTTATTACGATGCAGATACAGACACATCTTTTGATGTTACAGGAAATACTGAGGGTATAACAATTTATTATGAACATGAAACTGGTGTTAATTATGTTAAGGGAGGAACTACTTATGCAGTACCTGCTAATATATTATCAGGAGATTTTGATATTACACAAGATCAAAAACAAGGAATTACATTTAGAGGAGATGGAGAATTTATGATGAGAGTGAGCAGATTTTTACCTGACTTTATAACTCAAGCTGGAAATACAATAGTTGAATTAGATTTAAGAGATTTTCCAAATGAAACAGCAGCTAGTTCTACGTTAGGTCCATTTACAATTACATCTGCTACTAAATATCAGAGTTGTAGAGCTCGCGGTAGATCTGTTGCAGTGAAGATATCCAACACGGCAGTAGATTCCAATTGGAAGTTAGGAACTTTTAGGTTAGATGTACATGCAGGAGGAAGAAGATAATGGCCAAGATAGTACAAACATTAACAAGAGCAAGTTCAGAATATAGAGAAGATGTATCTCAATCTTTAGTGAGAGATTTAGACGGGGTTCTTGAGAAATTAAATACTACTTTTCAAGAAGAATTAAAACAAGAGATAGAAGCTAAGAGCTTCTTTATGGAATAATGGCTGTATTAAATATATATAATTTCTATGGTAAAAGCACTACGAGTGCTGATTCAAATATTGCATTATTATCTCCTTTAGTAAGTGAAACTTATATTGTTAAATCCATAAGAATAACTAATAAATCAGGATCTAATACTCCTACTATTAGTATAACTAACAATGCTTTTTTTATTACACATACTCAACAGCTAACAGCTAGCACAAGTGTTGAATTAATTAGTCTACCTTTAGTGGTAGTGGGGGGAGAAGTTTTAAAGTATAGTACGGCTGGAACAGTCTCTGATGGAGTAGATATTGCTATCAGTTACTTAAATATCAAAAAGGAAATAACAACATAATGAAAACAACAATAGTTAATGGGAAAGAAATACCTCTTATTGAACCAGCAGCAGTAACAACCATTATTAAAAACAAGAAAACAGGAGAAATTTATGAGACAGATGAAGAGTGGCAGGCAAAGAGTATAGCAGAAGAAGACATTCAAAAAGATGTGACTGTAGTAATGCCACCCCTTGATTTGTTCTCAAAAACAAAGTAAAGTATATACTCAGGAAATATATACCTGCTTCAGCAATAAAATAAGGCAACAATATGGCAATAACAGATATTAATATTTCAGAACAGTTAGAAACAGGAGCCCCTTCTATTAAATATACAGGTAAAGAAGGCCCAAGACCCTCGATGCAATCACAAGAAGAAATGCAGATGGCTCAACAAGTATGGGAAGCTATGGGTGATGAAGAGCGAGGACAGTTCTCAAACTTTCAAGAATTTTTTAGAAGTGGTGTATGGAAACAAATACTTCAACAAGCACAACAAGATGAAGCACAAGGAATCCAGGGCCTTGGACCACGGAACAGTGGAGACATGCAAATGGCTTCTGCTGATTCTATGTTAATAGAAGAATATCAAAAATACGTTTTTGAAATGGAAGAACAAGGATTACAACCGATGTCCTTGGAAGAATTTAGACAACAAGCTATGGCAGGTATGGCTCAAGGCGGAAGAATTGGGTATGCTGGTGGTGGAAACTATGCACAAAATGAAGTAGCTAATCAACTATATGGCACTTCTTATGGTGTGCTTGATCCTTTTCAACAACAACAGATTGACAGTTTAATTGGTCAAGTTGGAACAACTTCAACAGGAACATTAAAAGCTCAAGGCGGAAGAATTGGGTATCAAAGTGGTGGTGATAGATACGAAGCAAAAATAAAAGAATTAATGGATAGAGGTTTAAGTAGAGAATTAGCTGAAGCATTAGTCATTTCAGAATTATCTCCAGATGCTTACACTATTATACCAGAAGACAAAGCTCAAGGTGGAAGAATTGGAGCAAGATTTGGTGGTGACATGGAAGAATTAAGTATGAGAGAAACAATAGACACTCCTGAAGGAATTGAAACATTAAAAGAAACAGAAAATATGGAGATGGCTGGACCTGATTGGTATATTAAAAGAATAGAACACTTAATATATTTAGGGTTCGACGAAGATAAAGCTGCTGAAATAGCTTATGATAGTGATAAGTATTATGAAGCAGTAGGACATGACCCAGGAGATTAATGCCTTTTCAATCAGAAAAACAAAGAAGATACCTATGGGCTAACGAGCCAGAGATCGCAAGAGACTGGGCCGATACCTATGGAAGTAGAATTCAAAAAAATGATGGTGGAGTAATGAGTGTTCAAGGTGGGGTTAAAAATTATCTGGGTGATCAAAAAACAGTTAGTGGCGTTCCTATTAAATGGCAATCAGGGCCAAATAAACCTGACACAGAATTAGCTTATATTACAAAAGCAGAAAAAGATTTAATTCTTAAAAAAGATTTACATGGTTCATTAAAAAATGGACCTAATACAGGGCCAGAAGGTATTATTTCTTTAGACTCACAAGGAGATAAGGGAACATATGGTCAGACAGGTCAAAGTTATGGAGATAGACAGACAAGTGATACATCACCTGAAGTTGGAGACAGAGGTGGAGGATATCAAGATTCTGGTTATGAGGCTCGTAGAAGAGCTAGAGAAAAAGATCCTTTTTATGGAACAAAACATGCAGGCAAGGAAAAATTAATAGCCGCACAAAAAGCCAAAGAAAAAAAATTTAAGAAAAGTGCAAAAATAAGAAACATTACTAGTAAAGGCACTTTGACCCAAAAAGCGTTATATGGTTTACTTAAAAATAATCCTACACACGCATTACAGTATTTATCTACTATAAAAGACAAGGACGAAGAAGTGTGGAATGACCTACCACAAGAGTTAAAAGATTTAATAGGTCCGGGTACATTTGGAGAGGCTGATCCTTCTGGAATGGATTTATATTCTAGTTGGGAAAGTCATCCGGAACTTTCTTATGATCAGTTCAGCATGTTATCACAGGTTCCAGGCTATGGACAATATCTAAAAGATAGAGGTAAACCTGGAGTATTACATTCAGGTAATGTTGGTGGACTTGGAGATAGATTTGTTCAAAAAGATAAATTTGGAACTGTTATGAAAGATAAATTTGGAAATACATTATATGGTTATGGCAGAGCAGGTGGCGGTGGTCAAGGCGGAGGATACATGGGTTATCCTAGTTATGCAGCATGGAAAGCCGCACAAGGTCAAGGTGGCGGAGGTGGCACAACTGAAGTTGCTGAAGTAGTAGAAGACACTCCATCAGCATTTCAAGCATCACTTACAACTGGAGCAAGTTCTCCTTTTGATTATTACGTAGGACAGAATCCAACAGCAAAAAATTTAGCATGGGGAGAAACTTATGGAGCAGACCCAAGAACCATGGGCCTAACATCATGGGCCGCGGACGGTGGAAGAATCGGCAGAGCTTATGGTGGTATCATGGATAGCTCAACTGGAAGAAGAGCTTATGGCTTTGGAAGTTTTTTTAAAAAAATAGGAAGAGCTGCGAAGAAAGTTATTAAGAGTCCTATTGGTAAGGCTGCTTTAGTAGCAGGTTTAGGATACGGCGCAAATGCTGGTTGGTTCGGTGGTGGAATGAAAGGATGGGTTCCTGGTTTAAAACAAATGGCCATGGATAAAAAATGGCTAGGAAATATGTTATTAAACAAAGATAGAACTGGTTGGAGTCTAGGGAAACTAGGAATATTAGGAGCTGGAGCTTTACCTTTCTTCATGGGTGGTCAAGACGAGGATGAAGATGAAGGTTTCGATTACGAAGGAGCAAAAAATAAATATTGGGATGAGCTTATGAGAATTAAAGCGGGTACCATGGCTGGAAGTTTAGATCCAAATCAATGGAGTTACTTACCATCCAATTATACATTTACGGGAGCTAAAGGTGGAAGAGCTAGATACTACAAAGGTGGTCAATCTATTCCATCAGATTATACTATGGAAGATGCAGTAATAAGTACGACTCAAGATAAACTAGGTGGCATAACAGATGTCATGAAGCAAGCTGATATATTCCGTTCAGGAGATGTAGGTCAATTCTATGCAGCTAATGGTGGAAGAATTGGTTATGGAGGAGGTGGACAAACAGGTCATCCTCCAATAACAACAGGACAAGTATCACAAATACCACCTCAAGCAGCAGCCCCACAAGCACCCCCTATGCCAGCACCACAAGCAAATCCAATGGCTAAAGGAATGAATCCTATGGGTGGAGGAATGCCTAGAAGAATGGCTCAAGAAGGTGGCTTAATGGATCTAGGTGGCATGGAAAAAGATTATAGACAAGAAGGTGGCTTTGTGCCATTAGGTGGAGAAGAAAAAGCTGATGACGTACCAGCAAGATTAAGTAAAAACGAATTTGTATTTACAGCTGATGCTGTAAGAGGCGCAGGCGGTGGAGACATTGACAAGGGCGCAGAAATTATGGAGAATGTTATGAAAAATTTAGAACAAGGTGGTCAAGTATCAGAAGAGACGCAAGGTTTAACTGGCGCTCAAGAGATGTTTGGTGTATCAGAGAGGTTAAGCGAGGTAGTATAATGGGAGACAAAGCATTAAGAGGAAATAAACTTACACGTATAGGTTTTAGTAGAGCCGGACCAGTAGGAAATTTACCATGGGTACGAGGAACCTCTCGTCCAGGAGTTAGAAAAGCTCCAAGAGGAGCTGAACATAAAGAAGCTATTAAACAAGAACAAAAATTAAAAAAAAAATCAGATTATAGATTAAAAAATGAACTAAAAAGAGTTCAAAAGATGCCTGATAAAAAATTTAAAAGTTATAACCCGGCAAAAGAAAAAATAAAAACAAGACATGGTAGAGTTTATGAAGTTCATAAATCAGATCCTGTAAAAGGTAGCCTAGGCAAAAAAACTTATAAACAACACGCGATACATGGTCACCGAGCACATCAAAGAATGGGATTAATTAAGGATTAAATTATGGCAACAGACACAACGATAACTAGACAGGCCCCCTATATTGAGGCCCTAGGTCAACAGTATGGAAAAGATTTAACGGCATTAACTGCTAAGGCAATGCCAACTGCGGGTTATGCGCCTACGGTTGCAGGCCAAGATCCAGCACAACAAGCTGCTTACACACAAGCAACAACTCAAGGTCAAGGCATTGGAGCTTATGCACCTTACATTACACAAGCGGGAGCCTATCAAACACAAGCTGCAGGATTACTTGGACCAGGTGCAGGAACTGGAACAGGTTCTGTTGCATCTTATATGTCGCCTTATCAACAACAAGTTATAAATGAAACTTTAAGCGCGTATGACACTCAAGCCCAAAAAGGTTTATCCGGAATAGGATTACTTGCTGCACAATCAGGAAATTTAGGTGGTGGTCGTGAAGGTGTTATGCGATCAGAATATCAAACAGAATCAGATGCAAAGAGAGCATTATTAAATGCACAATTATTACAACAAGGATTCGGTCAAGCACAACAAGCAAGACAACAGGACTTCCTTGGAGCTCAACAGTTAGGAGGAACTGAACGACAAATGGCTCAATTAATGCCACAATTACAAGGAAGAGATATTTCAACTTTAGGATCAGCGGGCGCAATCCAACAAGCACAAGCCCAATCTGTTCTCGATGCACAAAGAGAAGCGAACAGAATGGCAGCGTATGAACCTTACGAACGATTAGGATACATGGGAGCAGGCCTTGGAAATATCCTAGGAGGAATGCAAGGTCAATATCAAACAACAGTAACCCCTAACCAATCAGCGTTGCAGCAGGCGATGGGAATACTAGGAACAGGAATAGGCGCATATAAAACGTTTATGAATTAATAATGACTAGATTTTTACACAGACCAATGTTCAGAACAGGTGGTAGTGCCGGTCAAGGTATTACTTCAGGGTTAACGAGACCAGGATATAAAAGAGGAAGAGTAGTGGAACCCGGTGGGTATGAAGGCACCGACGATTTTTTTGATATTTATAAAGATCTGCCTGGAGCTTGGGAAAAACATAAACAACACATGGGGGAATATCCAAAAGGCACATCAGATGCTGACTTCTGGTTAAATTGGGGAACAAATATTTTAGCTCAACCGGGTGGAAGACCTATCCTACAAACTCTAGGTACAGCAGCTAAAGAACCTCTAGCAAGAATGCAAGAACAGAAAACAATGGAAAGACTAGGTGCGAGAAAAGAGAAGGCAGACTTTCTTAATACATACATTACTACAATGGCAGACCTAAAAGGGGGCGAAGCAGGTGCACAAAGAGAAGCAAATTTTAAACATGGTGATATAGCAGCAAAAGCATTGGATATGCAAAAGCAGATATTTGCTCACAATGATGCATGGAAAGAGGACTTCACACCAGAGGATAAATTAGCATGGAACCGACAGAAAGATCTTCTGAATCTACAAATGGGTAAGTTTAAAGAACTTACGGGGATAGATTTGGAATTCATTATGACTAAATTAGGGGACGAGGGCATGGGCCGGATACAAAATGAATATAGATCACTGATAGCAAAAGATGAAACTCCTATGGTCTTGGAAGATGGTACACCAGCGATGGATCCAGATGATCCTACTACGCAGCTATCGGTTTCAGAATATTATCAACTTCAAGAAAATCATGGTAAATTGGAATTCAAAATATTGCAAATGATTGGAAAAAAATTACTTAGCCTACAACGAGACATGGAAGAGGAACACAGAGATAAATCATATGGGTGGACACATGCTGAAGGCGGAAGAGCAGGCTATCAAGGTGGAGAATTAGTTGAACAAGAAGATGTAAATATTCAAACACCTAGAGGTGATATATCCATGCAAGAAACAGTTGAAGAAGGTGCGGAACCTGATCAACTTTCATATGAAGAATTAAGATCAAGATTACCAGTAGAAATTACTGATGACATCGTAAGATTATTAGTCAGCAGCGCCTCTGCTTTAGGCGATTTTGCACAAATTCAAACACAAGTAGATGTTGATACTTTCAATTCTAAATACGGAGTCAACCTAGTCCTACCATCGGAGGCGTAAAATGGCCGAAGACAAAAGATCTCTTTGGAGTGATATCAAATTAAACATTCTAGATAAAGGTTGGAAAGGCGAAGTAGGGGGAGACGATAGAGGCTACGGAAAAAAAGAAATTAAAAAAGATTTACGATCTCAAGAATTTCCTTTCTATACTAGACCTAAAAAGAAAAAGAAAAAAGATATAGAAAACTATAGTGATTTTGAAAGAATGCTTATAGCCACGGAAGAAAAAATTTTTCCAGCTAAAAAGAAACCTACTAAATATACTAGCGAAGGTGCATTCGATGCAATGTCTGCTTTAGGATTTGTAGGTAACGTATCTCAAGCCATTACTCTGGATAAACTTACCAAACAAAGACAAAATAAAAAGTTTCAAAGAAGAAAAAAATATGTAGAAGGTTATACTGACATTGCTACTCAGCTAATGAAAGGAACTGGAAACTTTATTCAGTCAGCTAGTGAATGGGTTTTAACTCCTATTGACTATGCATTTACTACAGAGTTTCAAGAAAAGTTTAATAACTACATGGATAAAAGTTTATCTTTTGCAGCGGATGAACCTGAAACATTCATGGGAGATGTTTCAAAACTTGTGGGGGAATATGCTATGCCTCTTTCTGTTGCTACTAAAATTAAAAATGGTGCAATGGGATGGCGAAAATTAAAAAGACTTCAAGCTTATAATAAAACTCATAAAGGATCCAAGATTGCAACAAGAATGGGAGAAGGTGCTTTCATTTTAGGTTTTGCTGATGCATTTTATGGTAGTGGATCTCGTCCTGATATGGAGAGAGGTTTACCATGGGGGGCTTTAGTAGGAAAACCTGATAAAGGAAGAATTAATAAACCTATCGACACTAAAGGTTTAACTGGAAGAGAATTAGCTAAAACAACTTTAATTAATAAAGTTAGATTTGCTAGAGAAGGAGCGATGATTGGTGGTGGTTTTCCATTAGTTGGAAAAGTTGCTCAGTTAGGAACTAAGTGGGCAGTCAAACCTGTTGTTAAAGCAGGGGTAGGAATAACTCTTAAAGGAGTGGGAGGAACTTTTAATACAGCTTCTTTTATTTTAACAAGAACCCCAGGATTCAAACAAGCCGTCCCCGCTGTGGCTAAAGCTACCAGAGATTGGACAGGAGCAACATTAGAAAAAGCAGTAGTACCTATGTTAACTGGAAATTTAAAAATGCCTACGATGAAAAATAAATCTTTGATTAGACAACTTCCTCCGTTTGATATGTGGAAACTAATTCCAGAAACAACACCTGATAAAGGATTAAGAAGACTTAGAAAGTTTCAAGATTTTTTAAGTTATTTTTCTTCTTTTGGTAAATACAATGAAGCCTTAGGAACAATTGATGAAGCAGCTAAATTAACTATTAGATCTAAAGGAAAAAGAATATTTAAAGTATTGGATGATATTAATAAATCTGCATACAAGTTAGCTCAAGGTTTTGAAACAAGATACAATAAAAATATGACTTCTCCTGTTGGAGAAAAATATTTTGCAGATCAAGTATTAGAGTATTTAAAAGGTCAATTGAAGGGTGGGTTAAAAGCTCTTCCTAAAGAAGTCCAAACACAGGCTAAAGATTTGGATGAACAATTAAATTTATTAAGAAAACTTTATGCAAATGCTTTACCTACATCTAAAAAATTTGCAGAATATAAAAAAATGTTATTGGATGATGTTAATAAATATCTAAGATCCTCTTTTGGAACATTTAGTAATCCTTTATACATAGTAAATCCAAGAGATAAAATTAATGCTACAACCTGGATTGTAAAAAATGTAGTAAGAAGAAATAAAGATTATAAGGAAGCAGCTATAAAAGCATTCCCAAATGTATCAAGAGCTAGAGCGTATACTTTGTATGGTAGACGTATCATGGAAAATATTCTTCACACAGGAAGAACAGAAGGATCAGATCCTTTGGCAGCTATGGAAAAAATCGGATTCAAACATCTTAGGGATGACAAATTTAAGTTTCTTAGAAAAGGAGAACTTTTACCTGAAGCTATTAGAAAACTTATAGGTCAGCGTCCAGATTTAAAAACTCAAATTGGTAACACTGGAATGGAAATGGTTTCAGAATTGGTTACTAAAAAACAATATGATAAGATGGCTAAATACATGTTGGATAATAAGCTTGCTTTTAAAACTGAAGCAGAAGCTATTCCTCATATTATTGGAGCTAAACAAATTTTTAGAATTCCAAGACTAGGAGTTCTTCCAAGTGAGATGATAGGATTGTATGTATCTCCGGCAACAAAACGAATGTTAGAAGGAGTGGGAGGACCATTAGATAAACTAATTAACATTGCTATTTGGAGACACGCTTTACAATTTAAAGTCATGACTCAAATGGGTAAGACAGTTTTCTCTCCCCAAACACAAGTACGTAACGTCGAAGCATCTGTTTTATTTCCATTAGTTAATATGCATATAGGAGGTAGAACCAGCGTAATTGATTCAATGAAAATAGTATGGAGAGATATATTTCCAGCACCTGGAAAAGTAAATACTAAAAAATTTTATGACATGATTGAAAAAGAAGTTCGTTTAGGAACGATGGATGAAAACGTAATTGCAGCTGAGATTCAAGCTGTGATTAAAGATATTAATAGAGGCGCAATCAATAGCATTGATCAATTGTTTCAACGTTTTCAAAATCTACCAAGTGTTAAAAAATCTAGTAGAGTTTATGCAGGTGGTGATAATATGTGGAAATGGTATGGAAGACATTGGGTTAAATCTAAATTAGCAGAAATATTTCCTGATGCAAAAGCTCTTAATGCATATAGAAAATACATGGGGGAGTATATTAATGAAGATGATTTATTAACGGGAGCTAAAAAAACATTTGATGATTTCTTAGATGATGCATCTGCATGGGAGATAAGAAATGTTTATCCCACTTATAGTAAAGTACCACAATTTATTAAAGATATTAGAAAGATCCCTTTCTTTGGAAACTTCGTATCGTTCCAGGCTGAAATTTTAAGAACTGGAATGAATATAATGAACTTTGGTTTAAGACAAGCCTCGCATTCTGATCCTAGAATAAGACAGATGGGATTGAATAGATTAATGGCTGCTTCTTTAGGTTTCTATGGTTATGGACAAGGAATATATCACGGAGCGCTATGGTTAACCGACTCAAGTGAGGAACAATGGGACGGATATAAAAGATCATTCGCAGCGGACTGGGATAGAGCCGCTAATCTTATCCCTTTAACGGGTTGGACTAATGGAAAATCAAAAGCTATTAACTTTTCATACTTCAGTCCGTATGATGTCTTACAAAAACCAATTGAAGCAGCTTTAATGGAAGCTCAAAAACAAAATTTAAATCCTCAAGAGACAGAGGACTATGTATTAGGTTTAATGTTTAGTGCTAATGGACCTATCATGACACTTATGGAACCATTTATTTCAGAACAAATTGGACTTGAAAAAATTCAAGACATCATGCCCGCAGGTTATTTAATGGGTGGTAGAAATGGTAGAACAGCTACAGGAGCACAAGTTTACTCAGCGTCCGATAGTTTAAGTGATAAGTTTGATAAATCTCTTGCTCATATATGGAAAGGAATTGAACCCGGCGCTCTTACATCTGGAAAAAAAGTTCTTAGAGGATTACGTGGGGATGTTAAAAAAAGTGGGCACGAAGTTTCTCTTCGAGATGAGTTGTTAGCTTTGATGGCCGGTATCAGAATTATAGACGTCGATGTAAAAACTTCTTTATCTCATAAAGCTGGAAGATTTAATCAATTAATGAGAGCGGTTGATGATGCTGAAAAAATATATTCTGCAGAAGATTATATGAATAGAGGACCTGCAGTTATTGCAAAAGAGTTTGAACAAATGCAACAAGAAGCATTTATTATTCAACAAGAAATGTATAATATTATTCAGGATGCATTAAAATTAGATCTCGATGAATATGAGATTAAAAAAATATTAAAAGATGCTCAAATGCCTAGCAATAGAATAAGAAAATTAATGAACGGAGAATTTGTTCCAGCTAACTTCTCTGACTCTAGATTTAAAAAGAAAGTTAAAGTTTTAAAAGAGCACGCTGCACGGATGACTAAAGATAATCCAGATATGAAATTCTATTTAGATGAAGACTATGCATATCCAAAATATTTATTAAAAGATATTCAATATGAATGGAAAGGTAAATCTTTAATCCCAGTACCTAAAGAAGAAAAAGAAGGGCTAATTAAAAGAGGACTTAAAAAAGTTTGGGAAAATGTAAGTCCATTAAAAGGAATAGGTGAGCCAAAACCATATTCTAAAATACAAACACCACCATTAGGTCAAACATCTATGCCAAAATTAACACAAAATACACAGAAAAAAGATCCCATTACTAACTTGACAAGGACAGAACAGGCACTACTATCGCCGAGTGAAAAAGTAATTGCGGGGAGGACTTAATGGCTAAACAAAACGCTATACAACGAATTGATTCTCATGAAAAACTTTGCAGGATTATGCAAAAACAAACTCATGATAAGATCCATAAAATAGAACATCAAATTAATAGGGTTGAAAGTATATTATTAGTTTCAGTAGGAGCCTTGATTACAGGTATGGCGTATGTTATATTTACTTTAATCACACAATAAAATCATGCAACTATCAAAACATTTTAAACTAGAAGAGTTTACTAAATCAATGACAGCAACTCGTAAGGGTATTGATAACTCACCTGGAGCAGGTGACATTAAAAATTTAGAAAACGTATGCTATGAAATATTGGAACCTGTTCGTGCACACTTTGAAAAACCAATAACAATAACATCGGGCTACAGATCCGAGGCGCTGTGTGAAGCGATCGGCAGCAAAAAAACGTCGCAACATGCAAAGGGCCAGGCGGTTGACTTTGAAATAGGCGGCGTACCAAATATTAAGACGGCTTACTGGCTGTCTAATAACGTGGACTTTGATCAATTGATCCTCGAGTTCTACAAAAAAGATGATCCAGCAGGTGGCTGGGTGCACGTCAGCTACAATGAAAAGGGTGCTAACAGAAAACAAATTCTTACTTATGATGGAAAAACCTACGAAAACGGGTTGCCCGACATGAAATGGGAAGGTGGAAAAGTTGTATCCTAAATTTTAGCACGCGTCGCGCGTATATCCTACGTTTTACGTGATTAAATAATTAATCCATCCAGTTAATATATATTTTTCTTCATGGGGAGCATTTACACCCCGATGCAAATGAGTCCAACCAGCAGGCCAGATATAAAAATCTCCGGCTAGTGGTTTAGCTATAATATTTTGATATATAAATTCTGTTCCACCACCCTTTTTAATAGTATTTAAAAAAATCATCCATGCAAAAGCTCTTTGTAGATGATCTTTATTACCATCATTTTCACAATGAACCTTGTGATAAAAATTCCCAGCTTCATATTTCATTAATTGAATAAAAGGATGTATGTTCCATCTTCCTAAATCTTTATTTACTTCAGGGTAGATTTTTGTAAACTGTTTTACACATTTATTAAGGGATTTCCCTAACCCATAAAACTCATTTACATGTTTTAAATGTAAACAAATTTCTAAATTATTTAATTGATTTTTAGAACCATAGGACCCTGATTTTGCTATCTTTTTATTTTCTTCGAACCATCTTATGAGATTATTACATGATTCTTTGGGGTAAGCATTTGAAAATTTATTTATAAAACTATACTTTCCAATTTTCATTTATATCCATGATTTAAGCTCTTCCCCTAAAACTTCTGAAGCTATATTTATCTTCTTACGTAAAGCTTTGACTATCTTTTCATCTACAGTGTCATCACAAATTAAATCTACATAAGTTACTGGTTTTTTCTGACCTATTCTATGTGCACGGTCCTCGGACTGTAATCGCTTCTCTAGGTCATATCCGTTAGAATAGTAAATTACGGTGTTTGCAGCCGTCAAAGTAATGCCATAGCCGCCCGTAGCGGGCGTTCCAACGATAAACCGGCACTTAGGGTCGGACTGAAATTTACGAATATTGTCTTGTCTTTCTTCTTGTGGTGTTAATCCATAATAGTCAACCACGGCTCCCGGACCATGGACCTTGACAATTTCTCTAATTATACTTGTTATATCATATTGGTAGTGAGCCCATATAATGGCCTTTCCTTCCACTTCTTCTAAAACATCCATCAATTCACCAAGTCTATTATTTTTAATGGATTGAGTAGATCCATCATCCGCTTTAAAATGGCCACAAGTGATTTGTTGAAGTCTCATTAATTGAGTAAGAGCATTAACCGTTGTTGTTTGTTTTCCATTCAAAACAGCTAAAGCTTCTTTACGCATTTGTTCATATAACTTAAATTGATCAGGACTTAGTTTTATATTTCTCTTCATATAAATTTTATCAGGTAAATCTAAGCAGTCTTCTTTCAAAACTCTATAGGAAAACCCTTTTAATTGATCTGATAATTCTCCTAAATTTTGAAATTTATCTACCACTTGAATTGATCTTCCTTGTACGTGGATAGTTTTCATGTGAGCATATCTGTTTCTAAATGCATAATAAGAAGAAAAGTCTAATAACCAAGGGCTTAAAAAACCACATTGACTATATAAATCCAACGGATTTTTAGTAACAGGAGATCCTGTCATTATTCTTCTATATTTGGCACTTTCCGAAAGTTTAATTATGTTTTGAGTTCTTTTAGCTTTAGGAGTTTTAATAGTAGTAGACTCATCAATTGCCATTAGAGTATTATGAGAAGATAAAAACTTCCTGGCAAAATCTACACCCTTCTGTGTACTAAAAGCTTCCACATTCATAATTAATATATGAAGTTCTTCTCCAGTTTTAAATAAAGTACCTAATTTTTTTGATTGACCCTTAGTTATATTAGCTTGCCATAAGACAAGTACATTTTCTATATGGTCTGGTAAATGGGCGGGTATTTCATTATTATACCAAGTGCCTATTACACCTTTTGGTGCCACAATTAAGACACCATCTATTTTACCCTTATCATAAAGCATGGCCGCATTATCAATTAATACTTTAGTTTTACCTGTGCCCATTTCCATAAAATAAGCATAAGTTTCCTTATTCCACGATTTTTCCAACGCAGTTAATTGATGAGCATAAGGTTTTGTCTTAAATCTATAATTCATTTTTTATACTTTCTAGTTGACAATATAATCGTGAAGACCTATATTGTCAAGCATGAAAGAAGAAAATATAGTTTATGTAATACAAGAAATTCCAGGAACCAAAACAGGCAACCCTAAAATTAATATTATAGGTGCTTCTGTATATGGAAAGTTTAAATTTTTACTTCCTGAACTTTCTCAAATAATTTTTTCTCCAGGTCCACTAATTTATAAATTAAGACAAGGATTAAAAAGTTTTACTACAGGTGATTATTTATTACTTACAGGTGATCCTGCAATAATAGGTGTTGCATGCTCTATAGTTTCTGAAAATACTAACGGCAAATTCAATTTACTTAAGTGGGATAAACAAGAAAGAAAATATTATCCTATAGAAATAAATTTACATGAGAAAGGAAAAATAGATGATTGATTTTGAAAAAGACCAACAGGAGGTCATTAAAAAAACTGGCAACATACAATCTTTAGCTGATCAAGTTGAAAGATTAGAGGATCTTCAAAGAGATATAGAACTTCGAGAAGAAAATTTAAAAAAATTAAAGAAAAAACAAGAACATTTATCTGGAGAAATTATTCCAACCATGATGGCAGAAATGGGTTTATCTCATTTAAAACTAATGGATGGATCTTCAGTAGATGTTAAGCCGCATTACAGTGCTAATATTAGTATTGCTAATAAAGAAGCGGCTTTTAACTGGCTTCGTAACAATGGACTAGGAGATATAATCAAAAATGAGATATCCGTATCTTTTGGTCGCAACGAAGATAACAAGGCAGCTGATTATGCTGCTCTTGCACAAGAGCGTGGGTTTCAGCCGACACAAAAGTTGAAGGTTGAGCCCATGACTCTTAAAGCGCTAGTCCGTGAGCGTATTGAGGCGGGTAAAGAAATGCCAACGGAAATTTTCAATATATTTATTGGAAATAAAACTACTATAAAAAGGAAACAATAAACATGAACCAAGTAGCAACAAAAAAAGAAGGAGCATTATCTACAAATTTATTTGAAGCTGATGCTGATAAAGGTACTCAAAACATATCGCAAGAAGATCTTGCGTTACCTTTCTTAAAAGTTTTGGGTCAATTATCTCCAGAGGTAAATAAAACTCATGGAAAATATGTCGAGGGCGCAGAACCTGGCAAGATAATAAATACTGTTACCAATGAATTGTATAATGCAGTGGATGTACTTCCGGTATTTTACAAAAGACAATATATAGAGTGGCAGGATCGTGGACAAAGCACTGGAGCACCAGTTGCGATTCACGAAGCAAATAGTGATATCGTGAGTACAACTACTCGTGATAAATCTTTCAAAGATAGATTACCAAACGGTAACTATTTAGAAAACACTGCTAACCACTTTGTAGTACTGTTAGGTAAAAGTCCAACAACAGCTTTGATTTCTATGAAAGCTACTCAATTAAAAGTAAGTAGAAAATGGAACTCAATGATGATGGGAATTAAAATGCAGGGCAAAAACGGATTATTTACTCCGCCAACATATAGCCACATTTATAATCTAAAGACTGTTCAGATGTCTAATGACAAAGGAACATGGTTTGGATGGGATGTATCTAAAATTGGTCCTGTTACTGATAAATCTATCTATGATATAGCTAAAAACTTTGCAGCCCGTGTGGGTAAAGGCGAAGTACAGGCTAAACATGGATCGGAGGAAACTTCTAGTACACCATACTAACGAATCCTAGGTAGTGGGCGTCTAAGCGAGAGTGGAAACGCCCACTTTTAAATTTTATGTCGGTAGAAAATTTTAAAAATATATTCCAAGGATTAGAACGTGCACGAGGTGTCACATATGTAGACAAGAAGGGTGCGGACGGAGAAAAGATAAAGGGTAAATCTTTTATCTTAAGAGAAAGAGTTACAGAAGATCTTTGGTTAAAACATTTACAAGGAACTGAACCAAGCCTTGGTATTATTCCCATCAATGCTGAAAACAAATGCAGATGGGGTTGTATAGATATAGATTCCTATGCAGGGTTTGATCATAAAAAATTAATTAACAAAATTAAATTATTAAAATTACCACTTATAGTATTTAGATCTAAATCTGGCGGTGCTCATGTATTTTTATTCACAACAGTTCCGGTTGAAGCAAAATTAGTTAGAGATAAGCTTTTATCTATTAGTGCGGTATTAGGATATGGTGGATCAGAAGTATTTCCAAAACAAATAGAATTAAAATCAGAAGAAGATACAGGAAATTTCTTAAACTTACCATATTTTAATGGTGATGATACAACAAGATATTCCTTTGATCATGATGGACAAGCTGCTAATCTAGAAACTTTTTATTTACTATATAATGAACAAGTTCAGACACCAGAACAATTAGAAAAATTAAAAGTCAAAAGACCAGAATCAGAATTTAGTGATGGTCCTCCATGTATAGAATCTTTAACACAAACTAAATTAGAAGATGGTAGAGATAGAGTTATTTATCAATTTATTCAATATGCAAAAAGAAAATGGCCAGAAGATTGGGCTAAAAAAATAAATCAATTTAATTATACATACTTCACTACGCCATTAGAAGATAAAGTTATTCAAGATAAAATAAAATTTCACAGTAAAAAAGATTTAGGTTTTAAATGTAATGAAGAACCAATGTGTAATCACTGTGATAAAGCATTGTGTAAAACTAGAAAGTTTGGAATTAGTGGAGAATCAGTATTTCCTGCTCTAACAGATTTACAAAAAGTAGAATTAGACCAACCCTATTACTGGGTTAATGTGGATGGTATGAGAGTTAGATTAGATAATATAGATTATTTAATGGAGCAAAGATTATTTAGAAAGACAGTAACAGAGCAAATTAATAGAAAGCCACCGAGAGTTACAGTTAAAGAATTTGAAAAGTATACAGATCTTTTATTAACAAATGTAGAATTGATACCAGCACCTGCTGGCTCATCTTTAATAGAGCAATTAAAATCTCATTTAGAAGAGTATTGTACGAATGATTCTGCAGCTACAACAAACAAAGAAGAAATATTTTTAGGAAACGTTTGGACATCGGAAGGTAAACATCATTTTATATTTAATAAATTTTATTATGGTTATTTACAAAGAAGAAAATGGCCTGAGAAACATCAAACTACACAAGATTTATTAGTACAACATTGTGAGTGTAAAGATGACAGGATTTATGTTGGTAAGAAAAGACCAAGTGTCATGATAGTAGATGAATTTGATAAACCAGAAGATGTTTATAAACCAAAACAACTTAAGCCGAAGGATGTGTTTTGAAAACTATTGTATTAGGACCACCAGGAACTGGCAAGACCCATACTCTTTTAAATAAAGTAGATGATTATTTAAAAGAAACTGATCCAGATAAAGTAGGTTACTTTGCCTTTACAAAGAAAGCAGCTAACGAAGCAAAGGAAAGAGCAATTGATAAATTTAATTTTACTGAAGATGACCTCCCATACTTTAGAACTTTACACTCATTAGCATTTAGAAGACTAGGAATTAATAAAGATAATGTAATGCAACGTAGGCATTATGAAGATTTAGGTAAAAAAATAAATATACAAATAGATTATAATGATTGGGATGAAGAAGAGACTGGACTCTTTACAACTAAAAGTGATTACCTGCGTATCATCCATTTAGCTAAACTTAGAAACATAACTCTTGATCAACAATTTAATCTTAAAGAACACAATCAAAAATTAGAATACACAAAACTTAAAATCATAGCTAACGAACTAGATAGATATAAAAAAGAATATGGACTCATAGACTATAATGATATGATACTAGACTTTGTTAAGTCTGATAAATCTCCCAAGTTTGATGTTGTCTTTATAGATGAAGCACAAGACTTATCTCGTATGCAATGGGATATGGTGGATAGTTTTAATACCACTGATTCATTTATTGCAGGGGATGACGATCAGGCTATCTTTAGATGGGCTGGCGCGGATGTAGATTCCTTTATTACACAGAAAGGAAAACTATTAAACCTGACTCAATCAGTCAGGATTCCAAAAAAAATTCATGATTATGCAATAAAAATTATTGAAAGAATTTCTAATAGACTACCAAAGAACTGGCAACCCAAGGCACATGAAGGATCTATTACTAAGCATTGGAACTTTGAAGACATTAATATGAAGAAAGGAAACTGGCTTGTCTTAAGTAGAACTAGACATCAGCTCAAACCATTAGAAGATATTTTAAAAGAAAAAGGATTATATTTTGAAAACAGATTTGGCAAATCTTTCGAGAAACAAATTCAAGATGCAGCATCTAATTGGGAACACCTAAGACAAGGACAAATCATGCATGGAAAAGATATACAAAAGATTGCATTATATATGAGTGAAAACCAGTGGGATAAGAAAAAGCTTAAAGCTTTAGTTAAAGATTCATTCTATGGCATAGATGCCTTAACTAAAGGATATGGATTAAATACTAAAAAGACCTGGTATGAATGTTTTGATAATGCAGGTTCAAAAAGAATTACTTATATTAGAAAGATGAGAGCTAATGGCGAATCATTAAAAGAAGGTGCAAGAATAAAACTATCTACAATCCATAGTGTTAAAGGGGGTGAAGAAGATAACGTTGTTATTCTTCCAGACTTAACCCACAGCACACAATTATCCTATGAACGTAATAAAGATGATGAGAATAGATTGTTCTACGTTGGCGCAACAAGGACCAAAGAACATTTACATATTATAAGACCAAAAGATGAAAACAAAGCATTTCCAATGGGAACATATGAGTGATGAAATATATAAAAAGCAGGTGGGAGGAAATCATTATAAATCGATGGTCATTCAACCATCAGAATTTATTAACAGAAATAATATTCCATTTGCCGAAGGCAACGCGATAAAATATTTATGTCGCCACAAACAGAAAAATCAGAAAGAAGATTTATTAAAAGCAAAACATTATATTGACATGGCAATTGATAGAGACTATCCTGCAGAAGTGAAAGAAGAAATAAAAGAGAAAAATAATTCTTGGGGAATTGTTAAATGATACAACGCCCTTTATTTGCACCACAAACAGAATGGTTACCACCCGACTCTTTTCCAGATTTATCTAAATATGATGAAATTGCAATTGACTTAGAAACTAAAGATCCTGATTTAATTAAGATGGGATCAGGTAATGTTACACGTCGTGGAGATGTAACAGGTTTTGCTGTCGCTGTTCAAGGTTGGTCTGGTTATTATCCAATTGCTCACGAGGGTGGTGGTAATATGGATCGTAAAAAAGTTTTAAAATGGTTTCAAGGTGTCCTAGCTACATCAGCCACAAAAATATTCCATAACGCCATGTATGACGTTTGTTGGATCAGATCGCTCGGTCTAAGTATTAACGGTCTTATGGTTGACACGATGATTGCATCGGCCCTTGTTGATGAAAATCAAATGCGTTATGACTTAAACAACTGCAGTAAAAGATACACTGGAAAAACAAAAAATGAAACAAATTTATATGAAGCTGCAAAGTCATGGGGGGTTGACCCCAAGGCAGAAATGTATAAACTACCTGCCATTTATGTTGGCGCATATGCAGAAAAAGATGCTGAACTTACATTAGAACTTTGGCAAGAACTTAAGAAAGAAATTTTACATCAAGATTTAAATGCTATCTTTGAATTAGAGACTGAACTTTTCCCTTGTTTAGTTGATATGCGTTTTTTAGGAGTGCGTGTAGACGTAGAAGCAGCTCACAAATTAAAAAAAGACTTACTTGCACAAGAAAAAGAATGCTTACAATTAGTAAAAAAAGAAACCCAAGTAAATGTGCAAATATGGGCAGCGAGGTCCATTGCACAAGTTTTTCAAAAACTGAACCTACCATATGAGACAACCGAAAAAACAAATTCTCCATCATTTACCAAAAACTTTTTACAGAATCACCCCCACCCACTGGTGAAACAAATAGCCCACGCTCGTGAAATAAACAAGGCGCATACCACATTTATTGATACCATATTAAAACATAATCATAAAGGAAGAATTCATGCCGAAATTAATCAATTAAGAGGAGATAATGGTGGAACAGTAACTGGAAGATTTAGTTATTCAAATCCAAATTTACAGCAGATACCAGCACGAAACAAGGAACTTGGACCACGGATTAGGTCCTTATTTATACCCGAGGAAGGCCATAGATGGGGTGTATTTGACTATTCTCAACAAGAGCCTAGGTTGGTAGTGCATTATGCAGCTTTACAGAATCTCTATGGCGTGGACGAAGTATTGGAAGCCTATAAACAAGGCGATGCCGATTTCCATACTATCGTGGCAGACATGGCTGAGATACCTCGTGAACAGGCCAAGACGATAAATCTTGGACTGTTCTACGGGATGGGAAAAAATAAATTACAAGCAGAGCTAGGAGTGTCTAAAGAAAAATCCGATGACTTATTTAGACAGTACCATCAGAAAGTTCCATTCGTAAAACAATTGATGGATGCTGTGATGAAGAGAGGACAAGATAGAGGTCAGATAAGAACTTTACTTGGACGACTTTGTAGGTTTCATTTATGGGAACCCAATCAATTTGGTATACATAAACCATTATCACATGATGCAGCGCTCGCGGAACACGGACCAGGGATCAAACGTGCTTACACTTACAAAGCTTTAAATAAATTAATACAAGGGTCAGCTGCTGACATGACAAAAAAAGCAATGATTGAATTACATAAAGAAGGAATTATCCCACACATTCAGGTACATGATGAACTAGATATATCTGTCACAGAGAATGCAGATAAAATAAAAGAGATAATGGAACATGCAGTTTCACTTGAAGTTCCTAATAAAGTAGACTATGAATCTGGCCCTAATTGGGGTAATATAAAATAGAGGAGGAAATATGGATAAAATAAAAATTCATGTTCAAAAACTATGGTTAGACCATAAAATTACAGCTATTGCTGTAATAGTGGGTGTAGTTATTGGCACAATAATATTCTAGGTATGCATGTCTTACCTGAATGCAAATATTCCTGTGACGTATGCACAGATCAGGAGAGAATATCTTTATGACCTTACCGGACATCATGGAGAGGTTGAAGATTGTATTATCTTCGGGATGGCGTCTATTACAGGACGTCCTATCCTCTTTCATGCTATTATGGAGAACGGTGCGGTTTTCTATCGGCTACCAATCTCTGCGTTTATTCAAAGAGGATTTGATGTCAAAGAAGTTCCTAGGATGCGACTTGATGAGCTGGAGCTTTGGAACTGCTTTAGTTACTATCCTAGCGTTACTTCTTTTGATATCTTAGACGGACAATCAGGAAAATATATAGGCAAAGATAAGAAATGGCACAAAGGTGCTTATTTATTTACTATTGACTGGGCACATCCAGAGAGTAATATAGTAGATACAGATCATTCTGAAATTTCACACGAACATAAGTGTGCACACATACTTGCGTTACATAACGGCAATTATGCAGCTCAACCTAACAATAGAATCATATGGAGTATTCCCTCTTTTACTGTTAAAGATGAAGTTCCATTTGATTGGAAGGTTCAAACCAGTGATTGGAATGTTGAGGATGATATGAAATGGAAAACAGAAGATTCAGACCGATTCTTTTATGATGTAGAGGAAAAAAAAGATGATTAAAAAAATTATCAAATTTATTTGTTGGCCATTTAAAAAGTTTGTGGATTGGTTAGCAACGGCTTTGCCGAAAGGAAAAAAAGATGAGTAAATGTAAAAAATGTCACCATAACTGTCACTGCGACGGAGATTTACACGCAGATGAATATGGAACTTGTACATGTGATAATTGTGAATGCAAAAACAAACAAGATAAAGCTGAAGATAAAACTTATGAAAGTGGAGGCTTAGTTATAGACGACACAGGGGAATGCGAAAGCTGCCAATGATAAATGACAAAATCATCACAGCCCTACTCGCATGTCTTCTCGCACTCGGCGGCTGGACGCTCTCGCGCACATTCTCCCTCTCTCAAGATATGGTCCTGGTTAAAGAAAAAATTTCTCAAGTGGAAAAACAACTTGATGAAGCAGTATGGAACTCTCTACCAGACGGTTCCAACAACAAGAAAAAAAAGAAAAGAAAGAAAAAAAAGAAAAAGCAGAATTAATGCCTCATGAAAATATTTGACAATGAATGGGAAAAATGGGCAATTATTATTATAGTACTATTCCTTATTTTTATAGGTTTAACAGGCTGTAATTATAATATGGTTCCTTCCGAGACCAAAATAGAGTATGGTACTACCGAAACAGATTCTAAGAATGATAAAGTGCAGCAAAAGCAGTTTATCACTCAGAGTTGGAAATGGGAACAACGATGATTGAAAAATTAATGACAATGCTAGTTGGAATCTTGTTGGCGTTAGCCGGCTGGAGTCTATCTAGAACTTTTGAACTCTCAACTATCCAGGCAGTCCAGGAGGATAAAGTACAGAAACTTGAAAGACAAGTTATAAAACTAGAAGATAAAATGGATAAAATGATGGACTCTGATGAAGAGATTATGGATCAACATAAAAAATTATTTGAAAAATTAGAATCAGGAAACACGGGGTATAGTTATAACTAATGGCACTTAAAATTTCAGAAGAAGCATCAGTTCAAATGCCGATGAAAACGGTAGCCTCTCTGATCGCCCTCGTGGCGATCGGGACCTGGGCTTACTTCGGTATCATTGAGACTCAAAACAAAATTTCAACAACAGTAGAACTAATGTCAAAAGATTTAACTGAGAATACAGAGTTTAGAATCAAATGGCCGCGGGGTCAATTAGGTTCGCTTCCTGCAGATTCCGAGCAATTTATGATGATCGAGGATTTATACAAGACCACCGAGAAGTTAAACTTACATATAGACTCTATGGCCTTAAACAAAGTAAACATAGAATTTTTAAGAAAACAAATGGATAAAGTGTTAGAAGATATAGAAGAATTAAAAGATGCTAACAGAGAAATCCATTATAAAAACGGAAACAAGGATTAAATTTTGATAGAGAGTGTGTTCGCATTACTGATGTTTATAAACGGAGAAATTAAGGAACACCGTATCCAGCCCTCAATGGCAAAATGCCTTCGTGGGAAACGTGAAGCGGAGAGACAGTATAGTGAAACTGTATCTTATAAATGTTATAAGGGTAAAGCTCAGACAGAGATATACATGGGTGAAAAATCTATTAAGGCATTAATCCTTGAATAAGAAATCCAATGAACAAAAAGCATTACGCTTTTTTCCTTAAAAAGAATAGAGTGAAGAAGTCCAATAAAAAGTGTAATCCAATTGCAAAACAACTTAGACATTTTAAACATAAAGTGATAAAGAATAAGAAAGCATATGACAGGAAAAAACATAACCTTTCAAACGGAAATAGTTAATGGGAAATGCCCAACGTGTAGTGAAATCACTATGCTGGTTGGTATTACCCGAGAGTTTTATAGATGTATGACATGTGGGGCTGATTGTAGACAACATGTAAATGGCAAAATATCTTATTTACCTACAATATATCCACCTGACGGAACTAGACCTTATGTTAAGGAGTGGACTTAATGGGTAAAAAAGGACTTTACGGTGTTAATAACTACCGTGAAAGAACTAAAAAAAAGATTGGACGCCATAAAAAACGCAGAAATAAACACGAAAAACGTATGGGTAAATATAGAGGAAAGAGGGGTTGACACTTATCCCCTGATATCCTATACATACAGAATGAAAGATAGAGAAATAAATATAAAAGTTGAAAATATTACTCAAAAGCAATGGGCTAATTTGTTAATTGAACTTAATTTAGTATCACAGGCCTGGAAACCTTACGGTCCTAACATGAAAATTAAAGCGTACAATCTAGATAGAATTATTAAATGGGGAAAAAAAACACATGACGATAAAGAAGATAGATACAATAGCAAATCTATGGGAAAAAACAAAAGACCCAAAGTATAAAGATTTATGGTATAAATTAGTGAAGGAGTTTGGAAATGGCAGAGACATTAATAATACTGATACTGTTGTTCGACGGGACGTTAGTTCCAGAAAAGTACGACCTATCAAGACCGATGGAAGTACATGAATGTTTAATGCTGGGAGATGACCATAGAGAAGCCATTTCAACATATAAAGAATTTGATGATGCCATGCGTAATGCATGGTATTTAAACGATGGTAGAGGAACTATACAAGGTTTCATCTGTGAGTGAATTTTTAATAAGCTGCTTTATAATCATGCTAATCTACGGATTGGTTGTAGGAATGCTGCTAATGTGGAATTATGAAAAAAAGTAAAACAATACACGGATATTACATGGATGGTAAAACTCTCTGGGAGTTGTGGATAGATGAAGATGGTAATATCACACAAAAAAAAATAAAATAAAACCTACCCCAAGAGGGATTAAGGGATAGGTTATTGTGGTGAGAATAATTTTGATCTACCACAATTAAGACATATTGTCAATTAAGTGTTAACTTCGGGAACTCGCTGACAGTAAAATTTTATAATAGTTCCATACTTATTCACATCTGAGGACCCTATCTCTTTAGCTTTTCTTATAGACTCTTCATAACCCTCCATGATACATTCATAATGAGTTGGAAACTCCTCTGGCATTTGATGAGGAGGAAGGCATTGTTGATATACAGTTGTACAAATAATCATAACTAATACAAATTTCATCTTGACAGACCTTAGTTTAATCCTATATAGTCATCAGAAATAAATGAAAGGAACTATGACCGATATAACTAAATATAGAAATGTTTCGTTAACACACGACACATACAAGACATTGATTGCTTTGTCCAAAGTTTTATTACCAGATGCAAAATTGTCTATTAGTAAGACTGTAGAATCGTTAGCAAATGAGAAAGCGAAAAAGTTAAATGGCAAAATTAAAAATAAATCAGATTAAAAAACTTATTTGTCCTACCTGTAAAGGAAATGGATTTATAAAAGTTGGAACTGAAGGGGGAGACACAATCCACCAATGTTGGGATTGTGACTCGGAAGGGGAATTTTATGAGACTTCAAATAATCGTATTGGTGACTTTGACAGTGATGATACTACTCATGACAAGTTGCACTAGAGATTTTGATATTAATCCTTGGAGTACGTTGGTAAGACAGGCTATGAAAGATAAAAAATGACTATAAACCTTCCTAAAAGTTTTGTGAGAGAAGACCATTTTGCTAGCCCTATTTGGGTCACTCATCATGAAGATAATTTATTTATAGATAAACTTAATAAAGCTTCTGACATTCAGCTTAAAAACCCTATTCACAGAGATAACATATTACATTCTGACACTTTAATAAACAAACCAGATTTTAAAGAACTACAGGATTATGTAATTGCTGCGTCTTCCAATTTGTTACAAGATATGGGCTATGACTTAAAGACGGTTGATATATGTTTAACGGAAATGTGGGTTCAAGAGTTTAGTCGTAAGGGTGGTGGTCATCACACATTACACACTCATTGGAATGGACATATCTCTGGCTTTTATTTTTTAAAAGCTAGTAAAAATACTTCTAAACCTAAATTTCATGACCCTAGAGCAGGGGCTGTTATGAATCAGTTGCCTGAATTAAATAAATCCGAGGCAACATTATCATCCACTGCAATTGAATTTCAACCTATCCCAGGAAAAATAATATTTTTTCCGTCTTATTTACCACACGAATACACTGTAGACTCAGGTAAGGAACCATTTAGATTTATTCATTTTAACTGTCAAGCTTTGCCCAAAGCATTGGGGTTTAATTCATGATACCGGATACAGATAAAGCATATATCGCTGGGCTATTTGATGGCGAAGGTAGTATTTATTATAAAAAATTAAAACAAACGCGGCACAATAGACCAGGAAAACCTGTTCATAATGTATGGGCTATTAGAATGGAAATAGCTATGACAGATTATTCTGTTTTAGTTTGGCTTTATGAAGTCTTAGGATGTGGTAAACTAAATTCAAGAAAAGTTAAACCGGGACGTAAAAAACAATGGCGTTGGAGATGTTCTCACAGGGATGCTTATTATGTTTGTTGTTTAATATGGCCTTGGTCACACACCAAGTTAGATAAGGTTCAACAAATCATAGCACATTATGCTAGTGATAAATTAAATAAGGGTGATAATGTAGTAGACTTTGCATTAGAACGAGAGATAAGAAGAACAAAAAATGGCAGATAAAAAAATTAAATATGAATACCAAATATTAACATGGGGACCTTGCGTAGTTAAATTAAAAGTTACTCCAGAGTTTAGAGAGTTATTATTAAAAGAAGGACTCGCTTCTAGTGTAAAAGCAAATGATTATCAACATAGATTAGCAGGTATCATCCAGAAGGAATATAAATTAAGAGACTACAACACAGTGCTGCCATACGTTGATGAATTTTTAAAAATGTACACTCAAGTATTTGAAAATTGGAAAGGTCAAAAATTTAAAGTACCACCTTCTTATTTATTGAGAGCTATGTGGATAAATTATCAAAGAAAACATGAGTTTAATCCACCTCATGATCACGCAGATGATTTATCATTTGTAATCTTTTTAAAGATTCCTAAGGAAATTAAAGAAGAATGGAAAGAATATAAAGGTAGGAGTGCTGGTCCTGGTGGAATTAGTTTTATATACGGTGAAGGAAATAGACAAGCCATTACTTATCAATCACATTTTCCAGAAGAAGGAGATATATTTATATTTCCTGCGTGGTTAAAACATTATGTAGCACCTTTTAAAGCAGATGTTGAAAGAATATCTGTTGCTGGAAATATATCTTATCAAGTGCCTTTAAATAGTATGAAACAAGTAGCACCTGGTCAATGGAAGCCTAAGTCAGATACAAATAATATAGGTGATTATGAATAAAAATAAAAAGCCAAAATGGGATGGAAAATCAAGGGTTTCCACAGATTTGTATAGAAAAAGATGGGATGAAATTTTTAAAAAAAAATCTCGCGAAGAAAAAATAGAAGCTACTAAAAAATTTATGAAAGAAATAACAAATATAAATCTCCATGACCTATAGTTTTAAAAATCATAACAGATCAGATATTACAAATCTAATTATGGCTATCAATACTCTAGGTGAAAATTTAGTAGGTTTAGAATTAGGTATTTTCCAAGGTGAGAGTTTGATGACTATCCTTCATAATTGTAGTATAAAAAAACTATATGGTGTAGATAATTGGAAAGGATATTCGGATTATCTTAAACCTATTCCAAATGGAATGCCCGCTTATACTGTCTCTGCCGAAGATTCTGAATACAATAAAATTACTGCTCTCCATCGGATTAAACATTCCGGGATGAAAAATAAGGTTACTATAATTGAAGAGGATTCTTTAGAAGCGGTAAAAAAAATAAAAGATAAAAGTTTAGACTTTATATTTTTTGATGCGATGATGAATAAAAAACAAACATACAATGAAGCTCTAGCTTATTACCCGAAGATAAAAAAGGGAGGATATTTTTTAGCAGATGATGCTCATTGTACTGAACAGGTCATTACACCTTTAACCGAAGTATTAAAATATTATAAAAATAATAATCCAATCACCGTTTATGGTCGGTCTTTTATGGTAAAAATAAAATGATGAACGATAAAGACATAAAAGAATTTCACGATCTGGATAAGTTAAAAGAATACCATCCTCTTCCAATGGGGCTCACGATTGCCGACTCACGGATCTCGGGCCAGGGATTATTTACTACACGAAGATTAGTGATGGGAACTTCACTTGGTATCTCTCATTATCGTATTGATGGAGAATATATTAGAACTCCTTTAGGAGGATTCATTAACCATAGCAGCACACCTAATTGTTCTCGGGCTCAAGTTAGAATTAGACCTCACTACGATAAGTGGAATATTACGGTGATTGAAGATATTGATGAAGGAGAAGAATTAACATTAAAATATAAAATGTATGACCCTAGCAAAGATTAAAAAAATTTTAGGCTATAATGCCAAAATGACGTATAACATGGACACGTCAACAAAGCGCCATGCAAACAAGAAAGACAATAATGAAAAGTAAAAAGCACAATAAATACACCGACGTATATTCTACTAAAGACTATGCTTGGTTTAAGAAAACGAAAGGAAACAGACCATCCACAGATAGTCACTATAAAAAAATAAAAAATTCTATAGTGGAAAAAGATCTTAAAATGGTAATTTATGTTAATGCTGATGGTACTATCAGAGAAGGACATAATACATTTGAGGTCAGGAAAGATTTAGGGTTGCCTATCTATTATATCATTAATGATAATTTTGATGCATTAGATGTACCTAGATTTAATTCTGGAAGAGAGAACTGGTCTTTTACTAACACTGTAAATTTTTATGCGGTGAGAGGAAGAAAACCGTACATGGTTATCCAAGAAAAAATGCAGCAGTACAATATGCCTATTCAAGAGACTGTTGGATTATTAAAAGGAGTAACTAGTATTTCTTCTGAAACAGCTGAAGAGTTTAAGTGGGGTAAACTTTCAATAAGTGATGAAGAGATTAAAACTTTTGATACTATTGCAGGAGCAATTCGTAGCCTCTACGACATCAGATACACTGGTGAGAAATTAAGAAGAGGGTTTATTAGAACTATCTTCTTTTCTTATAAAAGAGCTAATTTCAGTGTGGAAAGAGCTAAAACTGTAATTAAAAACAGTGGAGCTAAATTAGATGGTTGTAGAAGCACCGAAGACTATATTAATACATTAAGTAAAATGTATGATAGTGGTTTAGAAAAATCTAAAAGAATAAATCTAGCTAGATCTTACGAAAATAAAGAGGAACGAGTAGTACATTAAATATGGGGGGCCTTCGGGCCCCTTTAAAACTATGAAAAAGAATAATAAATATACATATATACAAGGAAAACAGATTACAGATGTAGATACTGGAACCAGGTTTTATGACTTCCAGGGCTTTAGACTTCCGAGCGTTACAACAATACTTGCAAAGACAAAGAATCAGGAGTATTTAACCGCGTGGAAAAATAAAGTCGGACATGAAAAAGCAGAATCAATTAAGAATCTATCTAGCAAGCGGGGGACTAGTATGCACAAATTCCTTGAGTCTCATATACAAGGAGTTGGCTACGATGATCTTACGCCAATCGGATGCCAGGCGAAGCCCATGGCCCAAAAAATTATTGAAATGGGTCTTACACCTATTTCGGAATACTATGGTAGTGAAGTTATGCTACACTATCCTGGGCTGTATGCTGGGAGCACTGACCTTGTATGTTTACACAATGGTCTCCCGACTATTGTAGATTTTAAACAGGCAAACCGTCCGAAAAGGGAAGAATGGATCGAAGACTATTACATGCAAATTGCAATGTACGCCCTCGCACACGACTACGTCTACGGCAGCAGGATTGAGCAAGGAGTTATCATGGTCTGCACGCCTGACCTATATTATCAAGAGTTCAAAACAGAAGGTGCTGCATTAAAGCAGTGGAAACACAAAGCTTTAAAGAGAATAGACATGTATTATGAACTAATGCATGATGAGAAGGAAAGAACTAAACCAATGAAAGCGGAAGACTTTACAAAAAAAGGAGATAGAAAATGAAAGAAGCAACATACGAAGGCGGCGAACAACAAATGACAGCGGCCAGCAATAAAGATTGGATAATGGAATACAATGTATATCATTGGGGACCTCTATTATTTAAAATTAAGATTAGATCAAGTGACGTGGAGGCTCTAAAAAAAATAGGCAATGAAGGAAAGGAAGACTGGAGCGAGAACTTAGCCGGAATCATAAAGGATGAGAGATCTTTAGATTCTAACGCTTATACTAAGATTGTACAACCTTATCTTAAAGCATACCACCAAGCTTATAAGACATGGTATAGTTTAAACTTAACAAATATAGAAACAAAGGCAGTTTGGGTAAATTTTATGAAGAAGGGTGAATCTAATCCTCCTCATATCCATCACAACTGTCATTTATCAAGTGTAATATTTATAGATATTCCGGATGCCATAAAGGAAGAGCAAAAGAATTGGAAAGGAACCGGTGAAGGTCCTGCGGGCTTAACGTTTTTTACAGGTAACCCCCAAAATTTTCACACAAATTCATTTAATTTTAGACCTGAGGTTGGAGATTTTTTTATATTTCCCTGGAATCTTACCCACTCAGTAAATAGTTTTTATTCTGATGTTACACGGATTTCTATTGCAGCTAATTTTTTATTAAAAGATAATAATATTGTAGAAGATGACACCAAAAAAGCCTAAAGTTTTTATTGTGATGCCTTGTTATGACTCTATGCGAGTTGAAACGTGTATCTCTTTATTGAATACCTACAGCGCGCTGGCTAAGGCTGGAGTAGAGTGTAAATTTAAATCTGTTAAATCTTCTTTGGTGACTCACGCCAGGAACTTATCTACGGCGGCGTTTCTTCATAGTGGATTTGATTATATGTTATTTGTAGATGCGGATGTGGAGTTTCCAGCGGAAGCGGTGCTTCGTATGTTAGTGCCTCAAAAGGATATTGTTTGTACTCCTTATAGAGTTAAGAATAAACCGAATGTAATGGACTATGCTGTTTCTTTTCCTGATCCTGATTTTATTAAAATATTACCATGGGATTTAGTTGAGATTAGCGGAGGACCTGCTGGTCTGATGTTAATAAGTAGAAAAGTATTTGAGAAGTTAATGGAAGATAATCCCAAGCTTCAATGTAAGTTTCCTGATGACGCTAGAGCTAAGATGAATGCTGAAATAGGTACTGAGACTGATGCTGCAGCGCAACATATGTGGAATTTTTGGGATACAAGCTTCAAGGACCAAGAATGGAAAGGCGAAGACCTTGCTTTCTGTGATCTTGCTGTCAAATCTGGGTTTAAGTTGTACGCCAATCTAGACTCATGGACCACGCATCACGGAACTTATGGATGGCGCGGCAAATTTGGGGATTCTTTAACAAAGAAGGCCAAAGATTGACCAAAATGTGGCAAGAATATGTTCATAGACAGAGTATAAGAGATCTGACAGATAATTAAAAAAAAAAAAAAACAATGCTAGTAAAATACTGTCTTTTTGTCCAAATGAGCTATTATCGTTGGTATATATAGCTAAAGTGCAGACAGAATTTGTCAAAATAAAGTGTCTATAGACAAAACATTATGTCTATTTCAGTGGTGCCTACGCGCGCGCGCAAAGAGGTATTTTGTTTTCTGATTTATCTGGTATATCTCTTATATGCCTCGGAAAAGAAGAAAAAGTATTGCCTCAAGTGGAACTCCCGATATACCTTATTCTAAAGTTAGAGTGGAGTGGATCGATTGTGTGAGTGACTCTGGCTGGGCAAATGACAGAGAGTTTGATAAGATGAAATTAGCTAGACCAATTAATGAAGGTTGGTTATTTTCTAAAGATGATAAATCTATTAAACTTTTTGCTTCTTTTGATCGGGAAGACGATGGTTCTTTTTCTTTTGGCGATCGGACGATGATTCCACGTCAGTGGGTGCGGAAGATTCAGAAGATTTAGGTGCTTCAATTGCTTCACCCTCAACAGTCTTCGCATTTAGTAGAGGTTCGTAGTCGTTTAAGATTTGTTTCATTTTTGCTTCTAACTCTTGTTCTGTTAGGTCCTCTAGTTTACCTGTCTTTATTATTTTTCTATCTATATATAATCCTGCTGCTTTTCCCCTATTGGCTTCAGCATTTACAGCGCTGGAAAAACTTCCTTTCTTTAAAGCGGCTTCTCTCAACCTAGCCAGTTCAGCTATATGCCCTTCATAACTGACTTCATGTTTTTTAAGTCTTTCTTCTTTTAATTCTCCTATGTGTTTTACAACTAATGGTGCGTATCTTGGATTAGTTAATTCAGATCCTTCACGCATTGCTCGGGTAGGTGAATAGCCTGCTGCAACGGCAGCTTCACGTTTAGTCATAGGTCCTTCAGGTCCACCGAATACTAAAAACTCTGCGAACCTTTGTTGCATTTCTGTTAATCTTTTTGGAACTCCCATATTGACAATTTAAGGGAACTATCCTATATTGTCAAGACATGAAAGATACTCCTTTAGATTTAAGTTTACTTATTGAGCAACATAAAAAAGAAATTTGGGCATATAAAATGAAAGAAGCTGAATGGATTAAAACTCAAAATCAATTAGATGGTACTAAAACAATTGTAGAAGAACTGTCTAGGCAGATTAATGAATTAAGAAGAGACAATAAATATCTTGCAAATCAAGTTGAAGACTATAGAGAGATGCTAAAAAAAGCAGGATTATGAGAGTACAAGACTTACAACAATTTTTATCTAGTTTCACAGCAGGATCAGATGCAATAAAGAACGCTGTAATACTTTGTGAAGTTAATGGTACATTATATGATGTAAGAAGAATGGAAGTGCATGAGAATGCTGCTCCTATCATAGGACATAAAGGTCATACAGCCCATAGATTAGTTTTAAAAACTACTAAACCATCCCCAATAATTCTCCCTGATAAGCTTGCCAAAGACTATTAAATGGAAGACAAAGTTCCCTCCAACTCTGTATGGGCCCAGAGACTAAATTATATAAAAAATTACGTAAGATATCCAAAGATATTTCCTGGATTAGGATTGAAAACCTTAGCTCTCTTGGTACTCCCGATCTATTGGGCTATAATAGTTCTGGTCACTTTTTTACAGTAGAATTAAAGTGCACCAAGGGGAATAAAATTAAATTTTCACCACACCAAATTGCGTTTCATGTGAAGCATCCGAAGAATACATTTATCTTAGTCGAGGCCCTTGGTCCAAGGTCCTCGAAACTTGTTCAATACTTTTTGATCCCTGGTTCACGGATCAGGGAGCTTGCAGCTTGTGGCTTGAGGCCTAAGCTTGACGCTTGTTGCTTGACGCTTGAAGCTTGTTGCTTGGAATTTCAGAACCTGAACTAGGTTCTGGTTTAGGTTTGCTTGATGCTTGAAGCTTGGTGCTTGCAGCTTGGAGCTTTCTTCTTTCAGCTCTCATCTCTGCGTAATATTTGGGGTGTTTAAATTCCATTAGTGTTTGCCATATGATACATTTTTAATTTTAGGATTCCAGCAATTTCTACAATCACCGCAAATATTTCCCTGCTTAGCACTGGGACATGTTGCGCCGGCCGTTACAACAGTACTAGTATTTGGCCAGCTGGCAGGTGCAGCGTGGTCCACCATGGGAGCAGAGAACCTGATCACCAGGTTAGCAGGTGCCCTGTCTAGATGGTCCTTGACCCATGCTTCACGTGTGGGCATCCAGTGACGCTTGCCAGGTGTTAACCTACATACTTCATAAATTTTATTTAAATGTTCTAGATCCTGTACATCTCCTGAGTCATGCCAACGGAATATGTCGGGCCTCTTAGACTGGATAAGGTGAACCATAGCTTTGACCCATGGAGCTGTGTATATTGCTTTAAGTCTTCTGTACTGTGCTTGTTGTACAACTTTGAAAACATAACAGCCTTTTAATGCATAGCAATTATAACAAACTGAATCTTTAACTAGTCGCAGCTTGCTGCCGGTCTTGCATTCTTTGGCAGGTAAACCAATTGACCAGCCCGGCATTTTGGAGGGCTTGCTCAGGCCTCCAACTATATTCCATGCCTGTTCAGTATCCATATTTGCCCTGCTTGGCGTTGTGTCTTTCTTTCTCTTCTTGTTTTTCTAGCTGTTGAGATTGATCAATTATTATATCTATTAATTCATCAGTCTTTAATAGTTCTAAATCTTCTCTTAGTTTTTTATCTGTCATATTTCTCCTTTATAATCCTATTAGTACTATGAAGCTTGGAGCTTGTCAAGCTTGCAGCTTTGGCCTCTTGGACATTTGCTGCAGTTAATCTAGCTAGTTTTAAATTTTTTAATTCTCTGAAGAACTTCTCACAGCTGTCCAGGTACGCCCGCGGCAGCTGTTCATGCGGCCGCAAGAAATAGTGTGTTAAGTCGTTGTGTTTAATTCTCTTCATTATCTTTATCTATTATTTGCAAGTCCCAGCCTTCTGGCAGGTTCTTAACATCAACTACAACGCCGCCCTGTACCGTTACTTGTATTGTTTTATTTTCCATAATTATTCCTTTCTAAATTCATCCTATCATCTCCTACAGGTCCTGTCAAGCTTGGAGCTTGAAGCTTGCGGCTTGTAGCCGTTGGCCTTGCACCATTTCTTGTGCAGCCTTTTTATTAGTTTTTTATCTGCTGGAGGCTCTGATTTACGATTAGGTCCTGTGTTCCAGTTTACTGTTTTATATTTCATATTATCTCTTGCTTGCTTGTGGTTTGATTTCTTCTTTAATTTCTTTTAATAATTTTCTACCTTTTTTTGTTAAATTGGTGTCAGTAAAAAATTCTTCAAGCATATAATCGTCCATATATTCGGAAAATAAACACAATAAATTATTAGCTTTTTTTTCTATTTTCATTTTTATTCCTTTCGTTCGCTTGTGGTTTATTTAATATTTATTTCTGGCTCTAGTCCATCATCATCTAAATATTCATTGTCATCATTATATCTAACATATTCATCATTTATGTATTTTTTCCAGGCATTTTTTTCATTTTTTGCTTTGACTAAATACTTTCTGATTAGAGTTGGATAAGCTGTAATTATATATTCTTTCTCTTTCATTTGTTCCTTTCAAGATAATAAACATCATCATCAATGTCTATTTTAGCTTGTTTTATACTATCATATTGTATTCCTCCAATTTCCCAAAATGGGTCTTCTTTAAACTCTTTGCATACAATATAATATGGTTTTTGGTCTTTGTGATACATTTCACAAATCTCAAAATCTTTATAGTGTTCTATTGGCATTTGTTCCTTTCATAATTCCTGATCCCAGATCCATCGGGGGCTAGCAGTTACTCAGATGCCCAATGGATCAGGGATCAGTCTTCTACTTGCTTGTCCAATGTTGATCATAATTCTGAGTTTTTAATTGTTTAAGTTCTTTTTCTAATCTAATAACCTCTTTTTGATTTGCATTCACCATATCCATAAGCTTATTGGATTGTGCTATTAAGACATGAAGAACATCTCCTATTCTTATTTGTCTGTTTAAGTTTTCTAAATGTGTCATGTTTATCCTTTTGTTATTTGTCCAGTATATCATAGGACAATTAATAATCAAGAACTTTATTTAAATAAACTTCTTGACATTAGTAGGATTATCCTATACACTTGGACGGTGGCTGGGGATGGTGGTTAGTAGTATAAACAATGCAACCACAAGTTGTGCGCCCTAGTTTAGAACTATTCTAAACTGCACAATTCCAGGTTGAATTTTTTTCGCTTGACTTATATTGTCATTATGATAGGATTATCCCATAACTAATACAGGAGAAATAAAATGTCTATAAAATACTTTACTTGGTTTATGAAATCACGGAACAAGATTGATACTGTTAAAGGTATTGATGAACATGGAGATTTTAAATCAAAACAATGGGAAGATAAAAATGGAAACCCTTGTTATAACTTCTGGGATATTGAGGCAGACCATCCAAGAACAGCAGTGAACTACACGGTAACTAAAGTATGATCGCAAGTTTAATTGGAATACTAACAGGCTTTATATTAATGATGTTAGGTTTAATTCTTGGAATACATTCAGAACATACAACAGTTGGTGTGTTAGTAATGTTTGCTGGACTGATGTCCATGCTTAACTTCTTGCCGCATTATAATGAATGAACCGTTGACAATGGAACATGGATAATGTAGGATAACCATATGAATAAAACAAATACAGATGAAAGAACAGAAGAAAGAAAGAATAGATTTAATGGCGAGTCTATTCTATTAACTAAAGAAGAGGCAAGAAGACACGATTGTATTTTCTTAGCTGAGATTATGGCTACTATTAATGACAAGACAGTAGGCACAGGCGGCAGTAAGCATTGGGATATAATGCGAGAGCATTTAGATTGGTTTCGTAAGAACAATGCCAAAGCTTATATGGTCTTGCTAGATTAATCATCAACCCTAAGCATGGGCGAGCAATCGCCCCTGCTCCCACCCCATATCAATAGAGGTACCAGAACCAATCTCAAACTCGCGCGAAACGCGAACCCCACTTCCCCTTTAAATAAAAAGGGGTCCCACTACTTCAGGTTGTATTGCTTGATTTAGAGAGTTAATGCTGGTAAAAACATGTTGAACATCTAAAAAGATGCGAAAAATTTTTTAAAAAATTTTGTATGGATTTAAATAATATAGATATAAGTAAACTACCAATTGATATTCGTAAAAAGTTTTTGCAATTAAAAGTGTTGCATGCAGAAAAAAAGATTCAAAATAAAGCTCGTACTGACTTTATGTCCTTTGTCAAAGCTGTGTGGCCCGAGTTCATAGAAGGACCTCATCATAGAGTTGTTGCAAAAAAATTTAATGACCTTGCAGAAGGTAAAATTAATCGTCTTATAGTAAACATGCCACCACGACATACGAAATCAGAATTTGCATCTTACCTACTCCCTGCATGGATGGTGGGCCGTAATCCAAAATTAAAGATAATTCAAGCTACCCACACAGGAGAACTTGCAATTCGTTTCGGTCGTAAAGCAAAACATTTAATTGACTCAGAAGAATATGCAAAAATTTTTAACACAACCTTACAAGAAGACTCTAAAGCTGCAGGCCGTTGGGAAACTGCTCAAGGTGGAGAGTATTTCGCTGCTGGTGTTGGTGGAGCGATCACTGGTCGTGGTGCGGATTTATTAATCATTGACGACCCCCACTCTGAACAAGATGCATTATCTCCAACAGCGATGGAGAATGCTTATGAATGGTATACATCTGGTCCAAGACAAAGACTTCAACCTGGTGCAAAAATAGTTTTAGTAATGACGCGTTGGTCAAAAAAAGATTTGACTGGAATTTTACTCGCAAATCAAAAAGAAGTTAAAAGTGACCAGTGGGAAGTTATAGAATTTCCAGCGATCTTGGACCACGGAACTAAACCTGAAGCCGTTTGGCCTCAATATTGGAAATTAGAAGAATTAGAAAAAGTTAAAGCAACTCTTCCAGTTGGAAAATGGAATGCACAGTGGATGCAACGTCCAACTTCTGAAGAAGGAGCTTTAATAAAACGAGAATGGTGGCGAAAATGGGATTATGACGAGCCACCTAACTTACATTATGTAATTCAATCTTACGATACGGCGTATCTTAAGAAAGAAACGGCCGATTTTAGTGCAATTACGACTTGGGGAGTATTTTACCCTAATGAAGATTCACCTGCTAACCTCATTTTAGTGGATGCAATCAAAGGAAGGTATGAATTTCCTGAATTAAGGCGTATTGCACTGGATCAGTATAAATATTGGAATCCAGAATCAGTAATCATTGAAGCAAAGGCTGCAGGACTGCCTTTGACATATGAATTAAGACAAATGGATATACCAGTTCAGAACTTTACACCGAGCAAAGGAAATGATAAACATGTTCGGGTAAATACATGCGCTCCGCTTTTCGAATCTGGCATGATTTGGGCGCCTGACCAGAAATTTGCGGAGGAAGTTATTGAGGAATGTGCAGCATTCCCGCATGGTGATCATGACGACTTAGTTGATAGTACAACTCAGGCTGTTATGCGCTTTAGACAAGGTGGATTTTTAAGACACCCTGAAGATTATGTAATAGAAAAACAAGCGCCTAGGAAGTTTGTGTATTATTAATTATGGCAGGAATATTTTCACTTAGAAATTGGGTTATGAAACAACTCATGAAACAAGATAAATCCGGTATTATGAGAATACCTGATAAAGGTAAAATTGATTTTGGTGAAATGCTTATAAGAGAACAGTTATTTAAAAAAGGTATTAGTCCAGGATCTATTAAAAATGAAAAACAATTAGATAATATTTTAGATACTCCTGTAGTTCCAAAAAGTGAAAAAGTTAAAACTAAAAAATCAGCTGATATTATTAAAGTAGATTTTGGAAACTTTCCAGAGAAAAAAGCACGTGGTGGTAGAACCGGTTTAAGTTATTTACTTGCAGAAGATACAAGTGAAAGAATACCTTTTAAACTTGGAGGATTTGATAAAGCAAGAAGAGCATTTTTAAAAATGATAGGAGCAGGAGCCGCAGGAACGGCGGCGGCTAAATCAGGATTATTTGGTTTGTTAAAATCAGGTAAACCTACAACTACAGTTGCAAAAGAATTAACAAAAGTTCCAATTAAAGCAGGAGTTGACGGCATGCCAGCGTGGTTCAAGCCCCTTGTAAATAAAGTTATTAAAGAAGGTGAAGAAATGAAAGTAACTGAATATGATAGACTCATTACTCATAAATCTAAATTACCAGATTCCAAAACAGATGTTTATGTAAACCAAGATTTAAACACAGGAGATGTTTGGGTTGATATTGGAATAGAGAAACATGGTTTTCCAGATGGTAAATATGGTCAACCGGTTAGATTAGAATATAAAGCATCGGAAGTTATTGAACCTGATATGAGTAAAACAGGGAAAGTAAAATCTAAAGGTGTAAAAACCAAAGAAGAGTTTAATGTTGAAGAAGCGGAATTTACTGGAGGACATCCAGAAAACGTTAAGTTTGAAGAATCAACTATTGAAAAATTTGGTAATCATGAATCTAACTTTGATGAAGTCGAAGCGTTTGCTAAGGGAAAGATCAAAAAAACAAGAAAGATTTCAAGTTTACAGAAACAATCAGAAGATCTTGCTGATCATTTTTCAAACTATCCTGAACCCGATGACTTTGCATCCGGTGGTATTGCAAGAATGTTAGGAGAATAATGAATCTTAAACATTTAATTAAATTTGGAATGGAAGAGAGCCAAGAGCCGGTAATCAAGAACCCTATTTTAAGACAGGCCCTTGAACCACGAACCATGGACCTTGCAGATGGTGGACGGATTGGGTTTCAAGATGGTAAGGATGTACACTTAGATGCAATAGGAAGGCGAAAAACTAAATCAATAGAAAAAGAAGAAAGCCTTAAAAAAATATTTGATAAAATATTTGACGAAGGAGATTGGGGTGGAATTAAAGGCGAATTTCCTGGTGTAGGTAAAGCAGAACAAGAAGCAGGTATAGATAAATATCACCCAACTAGAAGAGGTAAAACAGGAGGAAAGATTCCAAACCAATGGTATTCTCAACACGTATCAAAAGCAATTAAAGGTGATGTAGATGCTTTAAATGATTTAGCTAGAATTACAGGTAGAAGTGTTAAAGATTTACAAGATGCTTTTGGTAAAATAGAAGGAGCAAAATTAAAAATACAATCAGAGGCAGCAGCAAAAAGCACTAAAAGATTAAATCCTAAAAATAAAGAATTAGTAGATTTAGTTAAGGGAGGTGTTACTAAAAAAGCTGATTTGTTAGATGCTTTAAAAGTTACAGATGATGAATTTCAAAAAATGGTATCTCTTATGTTCAAACAAGGTTATGAAAATAGAGGAAAAATTAATAAAGGTAAAAAAATAACATCTTATCTTGGAAACACCCTAGAAGATTATAATAGCTTAATAGAAAATTTAAATAAAATTGATGGAATAGATAAAGCAAGAGAGAGACTTATTACAAGTAGAATACAACAAGTTTATGGAGTTGATGGTTCTCATCCCAATTCTAAAATGTTTAAAACTATGACTGATAGAGTTAATGAATTTTATAAATTGAAAAAAATATTACCAGAAGAAATAGTACTGAATTTAGATCATGCTATCCCTATGTCTTTAGTTGAACAATTAACTGAAGCTAATACTCTTAGAGTAAATGTTCAACCTATTACTCAATCTTTAAATATGGGTCTGAAGGCTCAAGTTGATAAAGCTTATGCAGCTGCATATAAAGCTGGAGATAAAGAGACAATGAGAGCAATTGAGGAAGTAGCAGAAAAAATAGATTTACCAATGGGTAAAATAACAGATACATTTACGGATCTAGGAAAAAATCCTTATTTAACTGGAGACATAAAACAAGTTATTTATAATAACTTAGTTATACAAAATTCAATTAGTGAAAAAGCTGGAAAGCTAGATAAAGAATTATTAAAAAAAGCTGGATTAGATAATATGTCATTTGACGTTGGAAAAGTTGATACACAAACAGTTGCTAAATTATTTTCTGAAGGAGATCCGAACTTTACCAAATTTGTAAGTGGTGTTGGTAAAAAAGTTAAATCTGGCGGCAAATTTTATTCTTTTCCGGCAATGCTGGGTGATAAAGAATTAATGAAAGGGGTTGGTAAAGATATTGGCACTGTTGGAAAAAAAGGTTTAAGATTTTTAGCAAAAGATTGGGTTTGGCCAGAAGTTGTATTGGGAGGTTTAGAGTATTTTAATCTTAAACAAAAAGGCGCTGAACATGATCGAGCTTTAAGTGGTGCTTTAGAAATGTCTACTTTAGGTTTAGTAGATTTACAAGGAACGGAAAAAGCAATCGTCGATCAAGCTAGAAAATTAGGTTACGATGATGAAGCTGTTAAGAATTTAGAATTACTTATTCAAAGTAAACAAATAGAAAAAGCAATGAGAGGAGAATACAAAAACTTGGAAGCTATAAAAGCTAATTTAGAATCTGGAGTACAAGATCCAAGAATAGTTAATGAAGGAACTCTTTACGAATCTGAACAAGCATTAGAAAAATTAAAAAATGATTATGAGGCTGTTAGAAAACAATTTACAGGAGGAGAAGAAATTTATAATATTTTTGATAAATCACAAGAAGAGTTGGCACGAGCAGAATGGAATAGAAGTTTAGAA